>Ga0065711_1000027_pt1 | contig 128679 bp, 69 predicted proteins | sample Hoacrofraction12_FD_59098 | JGI IMG/M metagenome (GOLD analysis project Ga0065711, IMG submission 59098) | Hoatzin crop microbial communities from Cojedes, Venezuela - Epithelial fraction 12 v2 (version 2) | ecosystem: Host-associated > Birds > Digestive system > Esophagus > Crop | place... | reverse complement strand
TTTAAACTCTCTGAGAAGGTAATGATTTTTTTTTTTTTTTTGTCTCTCTGCCATTTAGAATCCAGTTGATAGGTAGTGGAGATCATCCACCTAGGAAAGTGAAAGCATACTCAGTGACTTACCTTCCTTACTAGAGGAATTTAGATGGACTGATGTTTGTGGTGGTTGGCAACAAACTAAGTCAAATAAAATTCTCCAGCTCTAGAGTGTTTTACGTGCAGCATACTCTCTAGCTGCATGTTTGCCAGGGACACAAAATTTATCCCCCTTTATCACATCTTGTTTGTTGTTGTTTGCTTTGCAACACATTGGCTGGAATCCTTAGGCCAAGTCTAAAGGCTGAGTAGAGCTTCCTACAACTGTCTTATGTCTGCAGAAACATGAGGTCAGCAGGGAGGCAAATATGAAGGAAAAAGTTGGAGGTGAATTGTTAAGATATGATGATAATTCTGATGGTTTCAGTGACTGCTTTTCCAAGATTACTTGTCAACGTGGAAAGAGGTAAACACCTTGATATTTAACAGGGGTATTTTTCTCTAAGCAGATCTTCTGTTGTCATTGTAAAAATGGCCAATTATGACTCATTTGGATCTGAATGTTTATCTTTTAGAAATTAGATAGAAATGACCCACTCATTTCACAAAGCTAATACTAGGTTACCTGATGTCACTGACCTCCACTAATGAATAACTGGAATGATGTTTAACACATAAGCTGGAGGTGAAAAGCTCCATGTGTCATTGACATTACTCTAGACCATTCACTTGTGTCAAAAAAGCGAAAAATAACTTACATTCAGGTTTTTTCGTAGCCTCACTGTTATCTCAAATCTTCCTGACGAAATTGTGGTTTGAAGTTGCGTTATGTGTCTCCTTGTTCTCTCTGCTCCTTCCATTGCAATTGGAATGATGTTCTCCTGAAGATGTTTTCATACTCTGAGCAGATATTATCCTTAGTCCTGATTCTCCTTGATTTCTGTATAATTTAACAGTGCAGTTACACTCTGGTGATTTTGCTGGTAGCTGTAAGTTCCAGCTTTCTTGTTTTAATAAGCATCTTTTGCTCTTTGTGTTTAATGAGAATTTTTCTCAGTCTGCTGTTCTTTTTTCCTTTTCTCCATAGCTCACAATATTATCTATGTGTTGACACTCATTTACGTGCCTCTCTACTTTTTATTCTTCTCCACATTCTTGCTGTTTTCTGTCTCAGATTATCTTTGTGTTTGTCAAATTAAATCAAATTATTTTAAAGTAAACATAACTGAAACAAATTAGTTTGTTTCTTCTTTTCCTGAGTGAACTGTCAGTCATGCTGCCATCAACTCTGTTGCCAACTTTTTGGAAATTTGGTGGTGTTTTTCTTACTGTGTTCCAGTAAGAAAAGTGGTTTTGCCCCAACCACTTTCTTAAATGTCTTATACATCTATGTTTTTGTCTTAAACGGCAAGAAGAAAAATTAATCTTGATTTTCAATATCACCTTTCTCGTCAATTGATTTAACTAAAAGGATGTAGAAAATCTTGTGTTTGTGTCTCTCTGCTGTTGAACCATTTATTTCTTCACTGGCTTTCCACTCGATAAGCTGTGTTCTTACATTTCTTCTGTTGTTAGCATTCTGCTTTCTCTCTGCTTTCGTTTGTCTAAAATCTTCTTACCTTGATTTGGTTGCATATTTAATGGATGTATATATGTTAAAGTTCCTTCAATGATTTTTGACCATTTGATGTCTTGTAAAATGCCATTTTTAGGCTAATTTTTAAAAATATTTTGATTACTGTAGATAACAATTATTGTAAAGTCACTGTAGTATTTTCTCTAGGAATATAGATGTGTATTACTGTGAACAGTGTCAAGCCTGTCATCACTGAAGCCTAATGGCAAAACTATTTGGATAAATAAGTAAAAAAGACAAATGAAAATTATGATAACATTGCTATTCTCTTCCTAATGAGATGTTACGTACAAAATTATATACGTACATATAGATATACAAAGATTTCTTTTTTGTAGTCTCGGTTATTCAGTATGACTTAGAAGATGTTTCAAATTTCATCCTCCACCATACCTCTCAGGTTCATCTGTTTTTGTGAGCTCGTATCTGGAAGCTATAATACAGCTGCCTCTGACATCTCAGGGGCAAGATACAGTATGTTCGCTGTGCCTCTCAGGATTTATTTCAGCCAGGTTTTTGATTTGCACAGTCTCCTGAAGTGTCATACCTTCCTGGACTGTCTGTGGCTGAAAGGTAAGAAGCGCTCATTGCCAGGCTGTTTCTTTAATGCCACATCCCACGCCAGCATGGCTGTCTTGAACAGGAGTTAGCACGGGACGAGATGGTCCGCATTCCGGTGCCGCCTCCTCCTTTCCCATTGCCATGTTTCTTAGCAGCAATGAGTGGGATGTGCAAGAAAATAAACTTCTGCCTGCCCGTACTCAAGGTCTAAACCAACATTTTGTGGTTCTCTCATGTCAGGACACTCTTTTTTCTGCTTACTCTGTTATTTTTCCTGGGGGGTTGAGGAGTATGAAATTACATTGAAGTACCTTTCCCTTCCTCAAAGTAAAAAGAATCCTGACATTTCTCATCAGCACCTAGAAGTTTACAACACTATTTGTAAAAAAACATAAAATGAAATGTTGCTTTCAAAAGGTCTTGGAGCCTACTAAAATCAATCTTATTTTCCAAAAAGCAGGAAAAGCTTTAAAACTCAGTGTGCTAACACAGATGTTAAATCTTAAAGGATTCCCATATAATTTATTCAATACATTAAATTTACTATAAGTAGTATAATTTCAGAATGTGCATTAAAAATATGTTATGAAATCTCATTCCTACCTGCTGAATGGCTGCCAAGTTTGGTAATGCAAGAACATTTTGTTGTTCTATCCCTTCAGCACAATCCTGCATTCAATTTTTAAATGTCCATAAAAACTATAAAAGCTTCAAAATGCCAGATTGGAACATTCAAAACTTTGAAAGTCACAGTGCAACAGTTACGATTTTTTGAATAACTCTCTGGGAGCACGACTGAAAACCCTAGTTCCGAACATACTCAAGTTTTGAGTTGCTAACTTCCAGGTTTGGAGCAGCATTTTCCTCTGTCTCTGGTAAACATAAACCAAATGGATGTTTTGTGACATTTAGAAGTATTTGCAGAAGACTAAGAGAGGAATGCACAGGTGGATGGGTAGGTGGATTTTGTGAAAGTTCAGTCTTGGGTAGTCTTGTGTCGTTAAGGTCAGTGGAGTAGCCCAACACTGAGGGTTTGTAAAAGATGTAGTAACTCCAAATTCTTCTCTGATATGCTTAACTTTTAATTTTATCCTATTAATTCTGACCATTTTTAACAATTATGTATTTGTATAGTCAATAACATAAACTAATTAAAACTTTGGCTACTTTATGAAGTGGCAGGGTATGTACTTCTCTCTTCAATTTTTTATATACTTCAGGCCAGTAGATTTGAAGTAAAATTGACATCAACTCCTTGAAACCATATAAAGCTTCAGATATTACTTGGTTTAAGTACAAAATTATATATCTGTCAGGGGATCTGAGTTCTTATTGAATTCCAAACCCTGGAAAATTCAAGCGTGATTTCATGTTTATTTTCATACATTTCACACTGCTTACTTTATAAGAAACTGTAATTTTCTAACTGTGGTTGAACAGTAAAAGCTGGTTCTGAGCAAATGAAAACACACATAATGTTATTCCCCCAAGAACTGGCTGTTACATGCAGTAATTGGTAGCAAGATACTGGAGTGATTGTAGCCAATTAGTAAAATTGTTCATATGGTGTTGGACTTCTTGTATGAGCTGCTGGCCTGTCACTCCGTGTGAAAGCCTAACCAGGATGCAATAGCCCCCAGAAACCAACTTTCCCTTTTTGGTGAGCCAAAAAGGAAAGCTGTGTTAAAGGTAAGTCCCTTTTTAATATTTTACTCTAGTTTTTCCACAGAGGATAATCACTCTCCAAAGCTGACTGTTTGTCAGGAGCCTATTGGCAAGATAGCACCAGCAATAACGGCTGCAAGAATGAGGGGTCATGACTCTGTGGAAAGGAAGGAAAATGGTTCCTGTGAAGTATAGAGAGGTATAAATCTTTCTTAAGTGGATTTATGTATTTGCTGGAAGCAGGGATGTAATTATACCAAAGCACGCCTTAAAATTCCTGGTAACCATCAAAACCGCCACTGACTCGGCGGCTGCTAATTTGCTGCTAATGTCTTGCTGGTATACTTCTCTGTGGCTACCTTCTTTGCCTTTATGATTGTGACACTTTCTTTATGGCCTCTTTAAACTCAGCTTTTGGACTCCAGCATACATGTTCATTGAGAGCTAATTAGGCAGGCTGCAAGACACCCTCGTCAAACAAATCACAATTTTTTGAAGCCATTCCATTGCTGGACTGATGTGAACAGAAAGGCGATATTACTTATGTTTGTTGACATATATTATTATGGTTATTGCCATTATACCCCAGCTCCCCAGAGTATTGTTTAAATACATGATGTAAGAGATGAAAGCAAGCAGATAATGAAAAAGAAAAAAAGAAATATCTTGTAGTTGTTAATTTTTGGCATTGTGTAATTAAACCATCTTCTTTAATGTTATTTTTGCCAGTATCTAATTAGCAGAGCCATCTGCCTAAGAAGTGCTGGACCATCTGTCTGGAATACCGTTCTGTTCATTTTTTAGGTGCTTGACTTATTAACTTCTTTCTCTGTGAAATGTAATATAGTACATTGTGTTTCTACACTTCAAAGAAGTTTATATATAAAAATACATACGAATGTGTACCTGTCTACATGTATATATTATATCTGTGTAGCTATAGGAGCATAGTTCTTCCAGGAGATCTGATTGTACTCAGTTACGTGGGCAGCTTCCACAGTAGGTGAAAGCCACGTACTTTTTGTTGATAGGTAAGTACAACTAATACATATCTCACTTAACACATTCTAATTGACCAGTCTTTTCTTGACTGTGTTCAAATTTCATGTCTGCATTTACTGAATAAAGATATGACTGTTGAAAGGGTCTGTATTAAAGTTAGTTACTTAGGGTTTTGATTTTTTTTCCTTTTTGTATTCTGTAATTTTTCTGGAAAATCGTAAAATAATTTAGGTTGGAAGAGACCTCCAAATGTCTTGTCTAGGGAATTACTTTGTTACTGTACGTTGGGCATAAAGAGAACCCCTTGACAGTTATATCTTAAATGGGAGGGACACGTGAATATTATTCACTGCTTCTACATGTTCCATGATTCTCTTTTAGTGTTCTTCTAAAGTATTTGGATAAATCAGTTTAGACTGAAGATTTTGTTTTGGTTTCCTTTGCAGTTAATTTCTTTGCATTTTTTTATGTTGCCAGCTGAAGATACAGTAGTTTAACTTTTAAGCAAAACTCTTATTGTTCATCCAGACAGACAAGTTACTGAAATGTATTTGTTATTCCAAAGAATAAGATTCATTTTAATACTGCAAGTTTTAACTTAACATAGATGGATGTTGGATGTATATTTTTCTTCATTTTGAAGATAATGGTTTCATTATGTAGCTTGAGTTGGAATTTGTTTCTTCTATGGCTGGAATTTCTCTCCTCCCACTACCCCTTGAAAATGCTAGGAGAGATTTTATCTGAGGTTTTTGACCCACTTTACAAACATCAGTGATGTAATGTTTAAAACACAGATAGTTATTTACAATTGAGCTTTTACAAAAAGGTGCCTGCCATCAGTTTGAAACTTTGAGTTCAGCGTGCACCAAAGCCGTGTTTCCGTTCAGTCTGATTTTGTGTCAGATCTGTATGGAGCTTTGTTGTTTGTTCATTTTTCTTTTTTAGTTGAAGAAAACGGTATGTATTCAAAAGTGGACAGTGGCTTCCTCATCGGAGTACACTGGTTCAAGTTCACGTTGTACCTGTCGAGTTCAGTCTTTAGAGTTGGCCACACTGACTTTCAAAGGGCTGAAAATCTTACCGCATACATTTTACACTGCTCTGCTGGTGACTGTTACACAATTAAGGTTTATTTATGTCTACTAGAATGTAGTTATGCTGAAGATTGGGAAATTAGAAACAAACTAAGCCAACCATTAACTTTATAGAGGTGTGTGAAAGACCATATTGATAGCAGGATTTGTAAAAGCCGTGCCGCTGTACATAGTGTCAACTTGCTATCACAAACAGGCTGATGTGCTACCTTAAACCCTACTCATTAACCTCTTCAGCTATGTTCTTTGTGGAGGTGCGTAGAAGCAATAGCTGATGTCTGCCCATCCTTATTTTCGCTAGCACTGGCGTTCAAATCCCTGTTTCCTCTTTCCCCAGAGTGAACAACTTTAGTATCTATAATTTGGTTCAATGAATTTTGTTGCCAGCTTAAGTAGAATTATAATATTAATTAAAAACAGGACACCAAATGCTGAAGGTTGTATTTTGCTGTGTGAAAATTGGAGCTTCTTATTAAAGAAATGTAGGAAAGAAAAGATCCTAACAGGATAAGCTTTAGCTGTGTAGTCCTTCATAGTGAATCAAATATCCAACGTCGTATGCATATCATATTTGCACTGCTCATCTGAACTTCATGGAAATGTCAGCAAATGGTATAAAGCAGGAGAAGATGTCAGTTTAACGCAAGCAGTGGATAACAGTGACATCTCCAAGTAAACCTGGTTTTGCACTTTCTTTCTAAAATAACACAATCCATTATGTGTCCGTCTGGTCTTTCAGAATTAGAACTTCAAAGTCATAATCTTCTATGGACAAAAAACACACTGTTGTTATTCTGTTGGGACTTTTTCTTTTGTCTGTGTGTGCTGAAGATTCAGGACACATATTTCTCCTCTTTGTCCACATTGAAATGACATTTCACTTGGGGAATTTTCTACCTTTCTTCCCCCTGTACATTACCAGTAGGCTAAGCTGAATATCTGAATTTCCATGTTGTAGGAAACTCCCCCAAATTTCTAGAAGATTAGAAGAAAAAAATGAGCTATATATAGAAATGTTTGTCTATACGTGGTCTTTTCATTTAATCAGCAATAGGACACATGCAGGCATTAGTGAACTATGCAGGAGCCTTAGGGACCGAAGTGCAACAGTGTGATCTACTCAGCTCTCTTCCGATGCCTTTCAGTTGCAGCCTGCTCTGTTTTTGTCTCCTCCAGCAGTGGAACCCCGGGCTATAACACTATAAGTACACTGGATTTCAAAGATTGCACTTAGCTTTGTCACCAGCGTGTCTGCACTGGTTTCTTGTCCAGATAATATTACTCCTTTGACATATATTGTCATGAACAGGGTTTTCCTAGAGAGTTTGCCATTTGGTTAGCTTGCAAGCATATGTACCTATATATAGTTAGAGTGGTTTATACTATTTGGGTTCTTGTATGTGCTGTTAACTATGGTATCCAGAAATATTACGTAATGATTTAATATTTAATAAGTTTGTTTAAATCTATATATTTCATGGATGTCAACGAAAGAAAAGAAAGATTAATTTCAGTTATACTAATAATGGTATTAGTGGTTTTGTGATGTGGTGGTAAGATTATTGATATTTGAGATTTGAGAGGTCTAGCTAAGATGTTTATCTTAACTAAAGGAACATTTGACTAAAAGCTAACAGTCTGTGATTGTTTCCAGCTCACCACTTCTGAGCTGAGATAATACTGGATGTGCCACTCCTACAGGCTCCACCAAGAGCCATATCTCTGTATTGTCACATTATTTACTGTTTGATTCCTTCTCAGGAGTGCGGCAGTTAGCAAACACCTGAAGGAGTCCATCCCTCACAGGGATGGATACCTGGCTTTGCTAACATTGAAACGATTGTTTTTCTTCCCATTTCTTTTTTTCTGAAACAGTATATAGCCAGGGTCTCTCTGATCACTTGGCAGAGAACAGGGGAGCAGAGGGAACTGTCCCAGTGTTCTCTCTCTGTGGTCAGAGTTAATAAAGCTTCTGCCTGACTTTAAATTTTACTTGTATTACTAAGTGCTTGGAGTTCCCAAATTGCCCAACCATGACCTGCTTGCAGAGATGTATTGTATGCTTTTCTCAGATTTTGTGGACAGCTTGAAGAACTGTCAGTTTTGGCTTCTGAATTTCCTACCTCCAAAGTCTGCTGATTTTCTTTTCCAAAACTTTCAGTGCCTGAGAAATGTACTTAATCTGCTTGATTTGTGACATAGTGTAATTTTTGCATTTCACGTCCTTCTCCTTCAAGTTACTTGTATACCATGCACTTAGAGCCAATTGAAAGCTGGGTGTTTTGTCACAGAAAATTGATTTATTGATAAAGATTTTATCGTTAATCCAATCTTTCTATCTTCTTACTTCCTGCTGTTCATGCTTGACATATTCTTCTCAGTTCAGTTTTGGCAAGAACTTTCATTCAAACCTTCCTATCAAGCACACCTATTCTACTAAATCTTCCTTCTCTAACCTCCTACTGGTAACTCTTGCATTTTTCCAGGCATTTGAAATGTTTTGTGTTGTTTAAAAAGAATATATTCTGTATCAGATACTTGTATCTAGTACCATGTAATGTTCAGGGTGTCCTAATGGATTGATTAGGAACTTACATTGGTCACCCAAGAACAGTCTTTTGTACTGTGATCTCTGTTATGGATGTAAATATATTTTGCATTACAGAGTCAAAAGAGTTAAGTCGTTGCTGCTTTTTTGCCTAACACAATGCTGCTTTTTTATCTAACTCAGTATGAGATTTCTTTCATGCTGATAGATACAGTTTATTATAAATGCTGAGGTCATTCACAAGTGGATTCTTCCAGAAGTTTTCAATATATTTCCCCAATATGCTGTAGTTCTTCATCTGCAAAAGCAAACACTGTAAATGAGAAGGTTTGAGGTGGAGAGACACATAATGGCATTAGTTTTTATAAGTCTTTTTTTTGTTCCCTGAAATAAAAAACAGGCCATTCTTGGGCCTGTTGAAACACAAATCAAAGAGTACTGCATAGCTTGCTCTGAAAGCATTTTCCCCTTCAGTTTAAATAGGCTTTCAGCCTATTATTTTTATTAATTATAGAGACTACTTGCTATTAATGTAGTCACTGTTAAAAGATTGGTACAAAAAATTTCCTATATTAAATTTTAATGAATGGTCTTTTATTATTTCCTGGTAAATAAAAATGAAAAAGCTGCAGTTTCAATAATTAAGCGGCAGTGGTTAGTTTAGAAATCTCAGTTCTTCCTGATAAAACGTATAGTGCATTTTTATCTGAAGAACACATGGATGTGCACTGTTGAGATGAAAGAATGCAGAGTGGTTTAAAATGCACTCTGACCACGCAGCATATACAGACATTCGAATATGTATGTGTATTGGGACATAAACACCAAGCATATGACCCGGTCCACTGAACAATAGAGTTCGTAAGTCATAGCTGTTGAATCTTAAATATGGCAATAATTGGAGTTAACTCATGCAGTGAAACTGCAATAATGCAGACTGGGCATTACAGTTCTGGCTTAAATCTGTTGAAGCAGAGAGACGGCTCAAAAAGGAGGATAAATTGCTTCTACTTTACAGTGCTTCATTTCAGTGCTGTCTGGTATGTGTCTACCCATTGTTCCTTTCTCTGAATGGATGTTTTAGTCCTTCCGATTAGTGCTGCAGTCGTACCTTGAGAAACTAGAATCTGTCTGATGCTTGAGATGAATACTGCAAGAACAGCAACAGGGCACATTTTCCTATGGCACAAAGTCTCTCAGCAGCACTGACCTCAGACGCTGTGTTGATGCAGCCCAACTCTGCTGGGGAGAGACCATCAGCCTTTCTCTGTGTTCCTAACTGCTTACCTTAATGAGACTTATACTGAAGTGGCTAAATAGCATCAAATGTGATTGTGGTTATTTCTCCTGTAGCGGTAGGTGCAGTGAATCATGGGGTGGCCAGCTTCACTTCAGATTAAGACACTGAAAAACCATCCTCAGCAAAACTACAGTTCTAAGGAGAAAAAAGCTTGTAAGGCAATTCTGGACAGAATCACCCACAGCTGATCACAGTATGCCTGAAGCACATATCTCAAGCACGGTCTTAGATAGCTCTGAGGTTTATATTTCTGTGTTCCCTGCATTTCTAACTGATTCCTGTTGATTGCAGGCAGTGGAATGGCAATGTGATGAAGCTACTAAAAGAGCCTGTTACAGTAAAGGCAAATCAAAGGTAAGCATGACACAGCTGCTCTGCTTTAATAGAATTTATGTGTTAATAGCAGGTGTAATTCAGTTTATAAATCTCTACCTTATGCATTTTTACTGTCTCCCTTTTCAAAGAGATTGTAGGAAAGGAGTCTAACACTGTTTTATAAGCAAAGGAATAAAAAACAGTATAGGGAGTGTGGGGTGAGAGGTACAGTCACATGATTCTTTTCTGAAATGATCAAGAACTTTAGTTTCCAACATTTTACTGTTTTGACTCTACAAAGTGTCATATGTAATGAGCTGTGTTCTCACTTCATTTTCAGTGCTGTAAATCCCAAATAACTATGTAATTACTTTGTAAAATCCTCGATTTATTTCCCTGTGTATGGGATGCATTTTTAGGAACATTCATATTTCATATCTACTGATACTATGAAGAAAATAATATGAAATTCACTAACTTTTTAGACATGGGACTTGAAATATTTTTAGTATTCAGAACCAATTCCTTATATGGCCAACTACAATTTCTTTTGTTCAGCACAGGTAAGTGCAATGCTAAGATAAAACCTGCATGGATGCTGTGTTCTGTAACGGCTGTCCTAAGCTGAAGGTAGTGATCGTATTAATTATACAAGCAGTTAGAAATGCATGCAGTCTATGTCTGTAATTATTATAGTGTTTAATGATTAGAGTTAATTGAGTTAAATCATAAAAGGAAAACACATCAAAAGTCATAACTACAGAAGAGCACACTTGCTTTCAGGACCCACGTTTGGTAGAACGTATCGACGTATGTTATTGATGTGCAAAAAGTATTGATGTACTTCAAAAACATATTCCAAATGCTTCTACCATCTAGTAGAGGAGGAGTCTCTTCTGCATAGTCATCTAATCACTGACTGTTTAATTTCTCCCATTAAAAAGTTAATTTCCAGCTTTTTTTACAAAGTGCTGGAAAATAATGTTGCAGTGTGCCCTTGGCCTATCCATTTCTGTTTGAGACTGAAGAAAAAGAATGGCCTCGCTTCAGAAGCAGGGCAATGTGAGGAGGGAAAAAGACAAAACTGGAAAAAAAAGCAAGTGTAGTAAATGTGCAGTGTAACACTTTGTGCATGGAAGATGATTGTCTTTATGGAGGAACATTTTTCACTGTAGAAATGAGTTTACAGTACTGGGGAAAAGCATTAAGAAATGTATTGCCATCTTGATCCTTTTCCTTTCCCTTTCTTTCCATCCCAGTGTGGGAAACATGTATTTAAGAATTACTGGTCACTAGCTATTAAGGTGCAGGATTTGCTAGGTATATAGAAGGTACTAATAGGTAGAGAAAAGAAATGGGTTAGATTTTACTTAAAGATTTCTACCTTGAGTAGACATACTCTGGTGACTGAAGTTATGTGTGAAGACTTTAATGGCAGAAATAGCATCTAGCACGTGTTCTGATCTACAATCTTACTTGTCAGTTTGTAGAGAGAAAAGAAAGAACTTCTGGGACCTCATACTTTAAGCAGATGTTTCAGTTTGTAAGTTGTAATTTCTCCCTAGAAGATTTATGCTTCTTCATGTAATTTATGTCTTGAGCCCTCTTCCTTAGTTTTTGGATGACAATACTCTGAAGTGAGAGAGCATGCTCAAGTGACAATAGAATATGACAGGTTGCATTGATCAAGGTGTATTATACAGTGGTAACTATCATGGTAGGAATGCAACATGTAACTAGAAGTTCATGCCTGTTTTACAGTGATTTTCTGAGTTTAGAACTGTGACAATAACATTCAGTTTGTCTGAAAGTCACAGTGCAGTGACTGTGATCTAACATGATGGATGAAACTAATGGTGAATTTGAGGCTATAGTAGTGTCCTTTTGAATATTATGTTTACTGTTTGTGGTGTAAAATCCATATTCAGTTCAACAATGCAGAAGCATGTGTTGCTATTAAATAATTTTCCTAGGAGAAATACTCAATACTAGTTAAATGCATTTAAGAACGGACCTTGATGCAGTACGTATGTGCATATTTTCATTCGTGCTCATCACACCCTTTTGAAGAAGCCGGTGATTGGAAGTTATGCTGTCACTGTAAAAAAATATATATGCTATTCTAATAACAACCTGTGAGATTGTTTCTTAGTATTGTTATTAGCTGGATAAAGATTTAGTGTTTCATTAGTATCCATAGCCTTGTTGCTCATTCACGATCCAGAAGAGAAGTGCAATCCTTATATTTCATTATGTTTGAGGGGAGGAAATAGTTCTTTTCAAATTGTTACCGTAGGGCTTTTTTTTGGTGTGCAGACTTTGTGGCCTGGAAGCTTCATGTAGGAGTTTCTGGGGAATGCAGAGATGCTGACTGAGGCAACCTACCCAGCTGGATCGACAGCTGAGTCTTTTTGAACTTTTCATGCCTCTCTTGCTTTTGCTGGTGTGATCAAGGTTAAAAACAAAGGATAAATTGAAGGCCAGAGAAGGGATAGCCTGATGATGTTTGTCTTTTATTGCCTCATGCCTAATACTAAAACAAGGTCACTATACTCTCTGTATAAGGAGGACTTACAGGAAAGCACCTAATCTGTGGCGTGCTCCTCTTCCTAGTCAAACCACAAAGCCTTCCCTTGGAAAAACTGGGAATTATCAGACCGGAAGGACTTCACTCCAGCGCTACAGTGAACTGTCCGTCTTCAGAGGAAATCCCCTGGGAGACACAATTCCAGTTACTGTTATCAGAAAAACTGCTTGCTTGCTTGCTTGTTGCTGTATAGATAGATCCAGCCCAAACTGGAGAGTTGCTGGGGCTTGCATTTCTGTAACATTTCTCAGGGCGACTTCAGATTTCGGGACAGACATGTGTGACTGCAGGGAAGAGACAGGAAAGACTGGAGACAAAATAACAAAGCCAGCCCAGATGTGGTGAAGGAGAGATGAGGATTACAAGCATGGCTGCGAGTAAATTATTCCTTCAAATGCTGATTTCTCTTGAAGCTCTGCTGCCCACAGAGTAGCATGGGGCAATGAGTTCAGGCAGCAAAACTAAGTCAGTTTGCTGGTGGAGTGCCCTGAAACCAGAATCTAGCTTTGAACCCTGAAGCAACTCTAGTACTTTTGAGATAATGGTCAGTTAAACACAGCTCTCTTTTGTTGTTGTTCTTGAGAAAGAAGCTGCACAGAATTTTTGCCTCTAGCTGTTAGCAGTAGTTGTTGTTCTGAGGTTTATGCTTTAGAAGCCAACAAGGGAAAAGAGCTGAAGGGGAAAATATACAGGGACATCTGTCACGTTTGACACTGTAATGCACGCTTGACTTTTGAAGGCTGATGTTTGTTACTGAGACTTCAGATATTTATCCACCAATTTAAGCTGTTGCTTAAAATAACTAGTGACTCCAGGAGCAAGCCAGACAAAATGATGTCCTTGTGGCCAGGATGCGTTAGCGTTTAGAAGTCTAAAACACCACACATTGTTAAGAGAATAAATTTGGCCATTCAGACTGGCAGTTGTGGTAGGGACTGTTATGAAGGAAAAATATAAATACACACAGTAAAAATACAATAAACCGAAGAGAGATTAAAAAAAAAATAGTAAATTCTCAAAGTCTCTTAGCCCTTGCTTATTTAAGATTCTAATGGCTGTGTGAATTAGCATCTGAACTTTCAATAAGGGCATTAAAAAATTAAACACAGATGTGTCTAAAATGTTAGCCTATACAAGAAACATTGCTGCAAATGTATAACCAGCCAGACTGGCCTTGAATTGTCAAGTTGATCATAAACTTAAGTAGCAGTCTAGCCTGCCTGGCTGCTGAATTGTTTCTAATAGTTGTATTTTCTTTCAGGTATGCTGACATAAAAGTAAAAAGAACTTGCTAAATTAATTTATTTCTCTCAGAGATATTTTTATAGGAGAATAGGAAAGTACAGTGGCATAGAGGTCAAGATGAAATGGAGAATAAGACTACGTAAAAGATGGCCACCAAACCTACCAGCACCCTCCAAACTAAAAATAACTTTGGCTTTGAAGTCTTTTGTGTTCACCAATGATGTTTCTACGACACACATGTCTTTTTTGCATATCTAAAAAATGAACCAGCTGAGCTAGAGAAGTGACTCTGAACAATGCAAATGACTAAATAACCTTTTTCAATATGTTTTTGGGTGGTGATTGTTTTTTTCATGACTAATTTTTTTTAGTTGGTTTTGTATATTGTGAATTTGTGATGTGAAGGAAACAGCCAATTGTAAAAGATGTTCTTCCGGTTTTGATTTTGTTGTGCTATGTACCAAACAAAAATTTGGTAGGAGATATCTTATTTGCCCTGTTGCAGTATGGATTGTTGTGAAGTTGGCACAGGAATTGGCACCATTAAAGAGAAGAATCTTGTGAATCACAGGAATGTTAGAGTTTAAAAAATGAACATTATTTTTGAACAGAAAGAGTGGGTGATCAGCGTGCAAGTAATTAGGCAATGGCACTATTTCAGGGAGCTCTGGAATATGAAGAGGAGAGGTTGGATGGGTTGTAATGTCAGTACCCACTTATTTTTCCTACACTTACATTCCATGGCTTGCTGCAAAGGGCAGGATGGAAACAGCCTGATGAATAAATTACTGTGTTATATTCTGTAACCCTTCCTGAGCACCCTTCCCACAAAAAAAAGGAGGAATTTCCTTTTTTTCCTTTTTTTTTTTTTTTTTTGCACGGCCCAACTCTGTTATATGGTTGCGTATTAGCTTCTGCTAGGTTGAAAGAATAGTTTTGCTAAATTCAAGATAAGGACGTACTTTAACCCATTGGGAATTGAATCTTAATTCTAAGATGTTTGACATTTACCTTTAAAGGCTCAAAGAGAACTGTTTAAAAGCTACATTTTCGTGACAGACAGATGCAAATATACTTCTGGAGGTTACTTTGTTAAAGAGGTGTTTTTTTCTGAGATTTTATGGAGGGATGTGGTGTGAGGTTTTTTTAATTTTATTCTGTAGGAGGAAAAGTATAGATAATATATTATGAGAGTTTTCTCAGAGATTAAGTAGTTTACCCATCTTTTTTTGCAGTCTGTTTTGTGCCTGTTCAATTTGTCCAGGATTATATTTCTTGTCTTCCAGGATGAGAGTCTATTTTCAAGATAAATAAGCAATATATTTACTATAACTGCAAGCCAGATTGTGGGACTTCTGCACCATTACTGTTACATGAATTTACTTACAAGATTCCACTTAATATCAGTTAGAATTACATGGCTGTATTTTCACAGTTTTTTTAATGCTTTATATGAGATTAACTTGTGACTGAATGCTAGAGAGCATTCAAATGGAACATTCTAGGAAACTTTATTTTCTCCAAGCATGTTGTTGTCTTTGTTAATTTTATTAGATAGGGACATAGATTTTTGCAGGAGGAGTGTTTGAATCTTTCCTACATACAATTCCAGGGAATTTTTCGTATTGTAGGAAGACTTTCTGTCTGAATAAACAGTAGAAATTGCTGTTGGTTTCTAGCTTCTGAAGTGAGAGAAAAGAACATCATAAAGCCTTCACACATTGTAATGGAGTAAAATACATGTAAAATTATTCCTCAGGGGTGAGCATCTATGCACTGAGGTAATGAAATTTCTTGAGAAACTTCAAATTAACAGAAAAGTAGATGCGTCTAATAAAAAATATTGTACAAATTATGAAACTAGTAGCGACAAATCTACATCTGAACATCTCAAGAATTCTATCTGTACTGTTTTCAACATACTTGTGTTACTAACAACCTGTTCTTTCTCCTGTTTTCTTCCCAACTTCCTCCCTTGGCCTGATCTGTCTTCAAAATTGGCATCTGATCTCTTGAGACAGCAGTGTATTATTTCAGTCAGCATCTGTCACTTCAGAGTCTAGTTAAACCTTTGAAATATACACTTAGAAGAAATCTTCTGTACTGAAAAGCTTTATTGTTCTCCAATCAATAACTTCTAGCAAAGACTGATGGATGCATGTGTTGTAGTTAGGAATTCTGTGTATATCATGATTGCTAACACATCAGATATGCCTAAGCCTTGTTCCCTTAAATTTCTGTGTGTGGACACATAACCATGGAAAGCAAATCGTAAGTAGTCCCCCCTGTCCTTTGAAGTATCACTGAATATAGTCTTTCTTTTCTGCATGGCAGGAGGAATGCCAGAACTACATTCGAGTGCTCCTTGTTGGAGGCAACCATCTCTTTACCTGTGGAACCAACGCGTTCACTCCTATCTGCACCAATCGGACGGTATGAGTTCAATGTTTCATCCCACAAGCTCAAGTCCCTGTGCTGAGCCAGCAGAATAAAAGGCAGAGCATGCCACTCTGTCAAGTTTGGCTGGCATCAACTGGTTTAGTTATAAAATGTAGCTGGGTAGCTGCGTACCGTGTATGTGTAGTTCTGGAGAAGATAAGAGTACCTGTATTAGTGATTTCTGACTGGCGAGAATGAGATGTCTTGGTTGAGAAAATCTGTCATTCTGTTTCTAAGAAAAAACCCTAGCTGTAATTTATGTGTCTCAGAGGGAGAGGATCCATTAAGGATCGATAATAGTCATAATAAAAATCAAAATGTCACTGTTTGGACTAAGCTGGCTATGTATTTCAGGAGAGGAGAGGTGTTTAAATACAAAGAATAGCTGTATCACCAGAAAACTCCATGACACATTTATAATATTTAAACCTATTGTACCTTATTTTCACATAACATATTAACATCATACTGTGGTTTATGGCTGAAAGTATTAGGGCTACTAAATCAGATAAATAGTTCTGCTGAACTGGAAAGCTCCCTTTTTTTAATCTCATTTTTCATGTGAGATTCTTTCCTAGAACACACGAACAAAACAAATAATAGATTTTTTTTTTTTCCATGACTATTTGCTATGGTGAATACCTTAGTTGATTCTGGGGATCAGATCTGTTTTCATAATAATGATCTGTGTAGAGATTTTTTGAGATGCTTCTAATACAACACATTTTTGGCATGGTGGCTGATGATTAACTTGCATGTTTTACATACCAAAGTGGCAAAAGCGAGAGCAGACAACGTTACAGTAAAACTGTCTTTGTGAGACAGTTTGAGATTAATGTAAAGATCAGCTCATTACTGTTGTACAGTACCAAAGCAGGTAACTGGTATTTATTACAGGATTTTGCTCAGATTGATGCAGCTTGGCTGAAATGATAATTTTCAGGTCATTTCAATCCCTTTTTCTCACTCTTTTACAGTTAAGCAACTTGACAGAGATACATGATCAAATCAGTGGCATGGCTCGTTGTCCTTACAGTCCTCAGCACAACTCCACTGCTCTTCTCACTTCCAGTGGGGAATTATATGCTGCTACAGCCATGGATTTTCCAGGAAGGGATCCTGCCATTTATCGCAGTCTGGGGGCCCTTCCTCCTCTCCGCACTGCCCAGTACAACTCCAAGTGGCTGAATGGTGAGTGCTGATGGACAATGAGACTCGTCTTTTTTTAACCCATGTTCTCCATATTCACAGTCTTGAAATTCCATTAGGAGAATCTGAGTGTTTTTAGAGTATTGCTTATCTCATTGTAAAATTGTTTTTCATAATACATGTTTTTATTTTACTAGTCTAAGTATTATGGCATTTAATTCATATAGTTGCAGTTTGTAGATGTGCACTTATATATTGAAGTCATGTTTGGAGGGATAGGGATGAGCTGTACTGTCTCAGATATGTTTACGTGGTAAAGCAGAGTCAGTCAAGAGTAGTAGCTTGCCTTGAGCATTCTTTTGTTGAGTCCTCCAAAAGCCTAAGGGAGAAATTAAAAAGTTTAGAATGGACTGAATTCTCCTGGCTTTCCCTGCAGGTCCCAGCCTTGACAAGCAGAAAAAGTTCAGCTTTCAAGCTGCTTAGGTGGCAGACTGACGTTTTTGATGTTTATTATAGCCAAAGGATATGGACTAGTCTGCAAAACATATCATAAAATCGTGTTGTAGCAATGACTCCTATGTTATGGATGTTAATCACCTAATGAGGATTTCCAGCTGGGAGAAGCTGTAAACGGATAGGTATTCCTGAGATGTTAACAGGGCCAGTTGCCATTTTATGTATTACAAAAAAGAAGCAGATTTTTCTAAAATGAAAATTATTATTTAACATAAAATGTGAAATTATAATTTGCCCACGCTTGTCCCATAGACAAAACCCATATTTTCATAACGCATGGTATGTGAAACAGACATAACCATCACTTCCTATTCCCACAGTACATTTCATGTTATGATGGGATTATTCACGTATTTGAAATTAAGTACAAATATAAATCCTTTTAGCTTCAGAACATTAGGTCAGCTGCAAGTGACAGAATTTATTTTGCATATTTTATTTCTCATATAATCTGAATGCTGAATTGTGCATATTTGTTTGGTGTGTTTTCCTTGTACAAAGAAGCCATCAGGGGTAGCTTGGAGAAATTTGTAACCTTCTCTGAAGGTGAGCTGATTTTAGAATATTAAGTAACAAAACAAAACTGCATGGAACATAACAGAATTAAAGCAGTGCAAAACAAATGTGAGAGGAAAAATGAACTCATTGTATAGATACCCCTGTTCAGGCACCTTTTGTCCACACAGCTGTGGTGTTGGAACTAATTGCGGTGCTACACCTGGGTGCTTCTGTCAAAGAGAAAAAAATCTTCACACTGAATTTTGAGTTAAACTGGACACGTTTTATGCCAAAGGGCACACTAAAATTCTCCCCCAGACTGCTCTAATTAATCAGATTCACTGTATTTACATTTTGTCTATTTAAAGCTTCAGCTGCACCTATGCATTCTCTGTTAGAGCTCATTCTTATACCTCAAAACTGTTTACAATTAAGTTGCCAGGAGAGTGTGGCTTTTATCTTTGTGGAGAAAGAACAAGATGAGTTTTGTAATTGGAGCCAGTTCAAGCAAATCCAATAAAAGGCTGGAAGTAGCCCAGTTACCTACATGAAAGAGAGGGGGAATGTCTTTTGGGCTAGCTAAGAGCTGGAGATTCATCTGCTTGAGTTGGGGATTCATCTGCTTTTCTATCAGTTTGCCTGCTTATATGTGACTCAGTGCCAAGAAACTGCATTAGTTTTTCAGTGCTTCGATGGAAGTGACGATTTTGCTGCTTTCAGTAAGAAAGTAACACAGATAATCCTGCAAGAAAAGTAAGGCATGAACTGGAATGGAAGCTTCCTAGTCAATACCTGTTCAGCAGCAGTAGCTGACAGTTACTGTAATTCAGCCTTGTTTTAGATGTATGTGTGCATACATGTGAATGTTTCCAATTTAAAGTAAGTTTCTGTTTCACATTCATGTTTCCCTTGGAGGTGCAATGTTTTTTCTCACTCAGATTTTCTACTCTGCAAATCATGTTGGACTGATTCAGACCATCTCTGGGGGCGATGGCAGTACTCTTAAAACACGGCTGATTATCTTGCTCTGTGTGTTACTGCTACACAATAGAGACATTGTTGACCTTAATGCCTAGCACACTTCTTGGTGCATTCAGGGGTTTTCAGTGCTATCAGTCAAGACAAAGGGGCATGCCCATATGCTTAGGCAGTCTCCTGTCAGTGTTCACTGTAACTTCTGGTGACAGAACTTGACATGGGAAGCTCTGAATCTTTGTCACAGAAGAAACCTTGCTCCTAATCTCAATTGTCAGAAGGTCAGTAATCACAGGAACTGTAACACATGGTGTCGGAGGAGAAAACAGAGCTCACATGTCATGTGGCTGGGGTGAGATCCTGTGTACTATGCTGTGATTTCAGCTTCTGGAATCACAGGTATCACAAATAAAGTAAGTTGATGGTCTGTCTGCGCTTCCCCGTTTGTTCTGATTTGGCGAAGTCATGCATTTATTATCAGGTCCTGCCTTCTACTGGGGGCTAGATAGGTCTGGAAGCAATCCACATCAGCTGAATAGGTAAATTAGCAGTTATTTTCAGCATAAGTCACTGAGCATCATTCTGATCGAGTGCTTAACCTCAGTAGAGTATGGAGAAGTCAGTCGACTTTCATTTCTGTGTTATCATTTTCTTGATGCATCCCAGTTATCTGGGATGATGAAAAGTTGGGATAGCATGGTTAAAAATATGCATTATTCAGGATATTTGTAAAAGTAAGCTACAAGAATATACTGTGAGAGTATAACCGAAAGGAGGAGGAAAATTCAATGACCCCACAGTATGTGAAGTGCGAAGATCTTAAGCAAGCGCTGATCCAAATAGTTAAACGGACAACACAGCAACACTGCCAACACAGAAATTCCATTGTTGACTGGAGCTAGCTGTTGTTGAGCCATGTTAAAGGGTCTCTGAACATGCTGTTTGTTCACCCACTAGACAACCTGCTGACAATATTTGAGATATAATTCCCCTGAATTTTGTCTGTTTTGACAATTTTTAATGGCAGAAAGAACAGTTGGCCAAATGTTAGAGATATCTGCCAATTTCCTAAAAATTTTTCCTACTTTGGAAAATTTAAGAGTGTAAACAGTCATGTCTTCTTCAGTGATGGAGGAAAGAAGCATCTGGAGACAGTTATTGAACTTACTTTCTTTTAACATTAAGAGTAGTAATCTATTTGGTTTTTGTTTATCTCTGAGTACGATGGCCGGTTATAAATTTTACCTCCTCTTCTACAAAAATAAATTAATGCTCTGTTTATGGAGCCTATTTCTGTCTTCCTGGTGCTCCTATAGACAACATAAAATGCAGCTGGCCCAAATGCAGTGAGCAGGCTTTTGACCACAGTCATCGCTATGCAGAGATTCTGCTTGTCTCCATGAGGAGATGCTGTTGAAGGACCAGACTGCCTTAGTGACCTGAGCATTCACCATGGTTCAACAGTTCTACAGGCTGGGTCGCTCACAAGGAATTTGTCAGTTGAAAGTACAGAGGCAGACCCTGTGTTATCCTCACCTTTCTTGCCAACCCTGTCAGTAGTCTGTAACTCTGTCACTGTTCTCAGTCAAGAGGAACACGATCACCTGGACAAGTTAACAACTGCTGTAAACCAGTGCTCTCCCCATCCAGCAACCTAGCTGGCTGCAGGATGGTAAACCTGAAAGCGTGAGACAGAGAACCACCTCTTCCTCATGATGTCATGTTTTGGCCTTCTCTTTTCTCATGTAGAGAAAAAAGTGATGCTTGAACTTACGCATGTGAATATATATACGCACAAACAAATGAAGAAGGTAGAAAGTCTGCTTGCTAGTAACTTACTCTTTAAGATGTGTTGCTCTGCTACCTTCTCTCCTTTCTCTTTCTCTCTGAGTCTGTGTTAAAGTACTTCTGTGCTTGAGAGAAACCATTTGAGGTAATACAATGCACGTTGATGATTATGTCTAAAGCAGACAGCTCTTCCATTGATTTCTGCTCCTGACCAAAGCAATCAGCAAGACCTTGAGCTTCAGCCAACTGCTCAGGTCAGTAAAGGGCAGCATGTTGCTCGAATGTTTTAAAATTACCTTTGTGGTATTTCATAAAAAGAATAGTCTGCCTTAGTGGTCTGCTTTGGACATTATTAAATGATAGCAAATAAATTAAATCTTTCATTAAGAAAAAAAAGTACACCTTGGTTTACAGCTGGGATGCTGTTTATTTGAGACTCTTTAAGTTCTTAGTGTAACACAGCGCTTAAATGATATCCAGAGTTACCTGTTACAGTGTCCTTCTAATTAGACTTTGCTTTAGAGATGATCTGCAAAGTGCAGCAGAGGCAGAATTCATCATGGCTCTAGAGGACAGAGGTAAATGGAATAGTTGTATCTGTAGTCCACAAACTGCAGTGGGTCCAGGTTGGTGAGGAAAAGCCTCCACTGCTTAGGCTTAGAATTTTTTTACTGTAGTCCAACGCTTACAGTTAGTAAAGGTATTTCTCCTTTCAGTTCACCTCCTCAAATCAGTAAATGTTTGATCTGATGCCTCGGTGTGAAAGTTTACCTTATTCTATAATGTCTGTTTGCTTCACTTAGCCAATAAAAGGCAAAACAGATTAAAGAAAAAACTGAAATCCCAATCAGTCCCTTTCTGTTTCATCACCTGGAGAAACACTGGGATATTTGGTTTTATAATTTGCCAGATACCTTTGCTTACAATTACATGAGTATCCAACTCTCTTGAAATACATTGTAGTTGTTTTCTTTATCCTAGACGTACAATGATAGATGCTATTGGAACACGTTAGAGAAATAAAACCTTTGTTCTAAATGTCAAGGCACTTCATCAGTGCGCAGACCATAGATGATTAAAATGTAATCTTATATCAAATATAGCCCCAAAATAAAAAAAAAAAAATCTCCTACAGATGAGAAACCTTTCCAGCAGAGAACAGCGTAGGAATGTTTGGACTGTTCTGCTGTGCTGGTAGACATATCACTTTTTCCTGTTGCTGCCCTAAGCATTTGCTTATTATATGCTCTTAAAATAGTTCTTCTGAGATCACTTTCTTAAAAACTTTTTACTTAATAAAGAGCTTATTAATCTAGAGCAAGTACTTTAAGTCTTCACAAGTAGCAGTAAAAGTAGAATTCTTACAAAGGTGGGTTGGTTACTAGGGTTTAATACAGCTCTGAATCCATTCCTATTATTGTTTGTTAGTGGACTTTTATTATAAGTCTTGCTGCTAGTAGGACATATAGAAAGAAATTATGACCTAAGAACAAAAATTAATCCTTTCACTTTTGCTTTTAAGGATTAATGGAAATAGCTGTAATAAGTAAGGGTTATCCTTTCATTTTTCTGTTTTTTTTAATGAAAAGCCTTGTAATTACCTAGTGCAAGCTTTTCTTATTATGTAATATTTTATGTAACACAAAACCAGTGCAATTTGGTCTTTAATACCTTTAGAGACCTGACTGAAAATATGCAAAGCATATGCTACCAGTTGTTGCTTATTTTGCAAGAAGACAAAGAATTACTTTCCTTTGGATGCGCCACCCGTAATGTGGGTTCTGTTCTTTTTGTGTGTATCATCCTTTTTGCCAGTGTCCTAAAGCGGAAGGGAAATGTCTGCTGGTTTTGAAACCCATCCTTAGGCTTCTTCACTGGAGCTGCTACCAAAGGAAAAATATGAGCTGTTGTGCTGTGGTTTTCCTTTCAAAGCTGTCCATTTTCTCCCAGATGGCAATGACAGAGTAGGAGAGCATTAAGTTGATGTGAGATGGAGGTGCCTTCCCTGACCTCCTTTCTCCAATGCCAGACTAAGTTATTACAAAACACCTTCATAGCATATCCTCACCCATCTGAAATAGTAGAGGCAGGCAGCACTTTTCATAAAGGTGGGATTTTTTTCTTCTTACCTACCCTGGGTAAAACAGCAAGGTCCACCTTCTGTTTATGAAAAGATGAGGAGGCTACTGAGGACAGAACCTGTTCTTTTGTGTCTCATCTAGCCTGCTCATGTCAGGTGCTGACTGGAGAGACTGAACGAGGAAGAAAGGCAGCCCTGCAAGCAGGTCATCTGCGCTCAGCTGTGGAGAGGCGTGACAGGAGCATCAGCCTCATTAACGCTGCAGAAAACTGTAATACGCAGGGAGCCAGAGAGGATGAAAGAGCTTAGAACTGAAATATATCTCAACCAGGGGAGGGGGAAAAAAGGGACTAATTTCAGGGAACATGAACACATGAAAAGCAGCATTCACCAAAAAAAGGAGGAGAACAGAAATACTGGAGGCAGAGATAGAATTTCAGTAGCAGACATACCAAACCTTAAGGTGAAAGAGAAGGGGAATGATTATGAAAGTGAACTCTAGTTTCCTTTCTGTTATGGGGAAAAACTAAAAAAAAAGACGACCAAGTCTGCGGGCAAAGCCCTTTTATTGTCTCCCTCCCTGCAAAACTACATCGCAGAAAAAAGATAAATGGCATTCCAAATGTTTGGAGAGAAATGGCTAAGCCATCATAATTGAGTTCTCTTTCCATACATTACCTGCTGGTTGGCAAAATCTGATGCAAGCAAGCTAGTATTTTCTGTTGTTGTGTATGTGGAATTTTCAATCCAGAGTTTTAAATAACCATCCAAACTTCTGCATCTCTCGATAGAACCCTGTAGCCCAAACCTCTAGAGGTTCTGAGTGAATTAAGGCAGTCCTCTGTATTTTTGATCCTCACACCCCCACCCTCCCTCAATATATTGCTGTGCAAGATGTCTATCCAGTGAATACAGGTGATGCAAACTCCAGATGGGACTCTCAAGGACTTAAGCAGGTATTAGATCAGATTTCAGAGAACGGTTTCTGTCACTAAGTTTGTCACTGGCAAATTTGCATTAGAAAAATGATATAATAAATTACAAAATATTATGCCATATAAGAACACTTTACCTTGAAAATGAAGGAGATTTATTTGAAATAAACAATAGGCAATGAAGCAAGGAATTATGTAATACCAGATTTGGAAACTATTTTCCAGAAAAGAAATAATTGCATTTCAGAATTTATTAGAGTACATCAGTAAAATGTAGTGTCTAATGAGTGCATCCACTTTTATGGTCATACGGAATTGTATTATAAAACCTATCAGCAATGTAAGAGAAGATTGGAAAAAATGTCTGGCATACACAATTTTAGTGTATTTTGCAGTCCTTGCTCTTCTGTACCCATTAAATCTTCAATTTAGCCAAAGGAAAAGAATATAAAAGAAATCATGGAAAGCTGAGGCATTGCAGAAGGAATAGTAGTCAAAATAGACTGGTAGTCAGCTATGCTATGACAGACTAGCATTTTGAGCGTGCGTCCTAGATAATCATGAAATGCAGAGGGAAAATAGTTATTAATAAACAATGATTTCCGCCAGTTTCATACCAGCACGTAACATTTTAAAGCTCAGCTTCTGAGGATGGATATAACTATGATGACTACAAGTTATATATTACTTTTAAGGTGTTTAATGCTGTAGGAGAATTTTACTCTATGATTAATATTTGCCCTGAAACATTCATGAGCAGTGATGCCTTGGTCAGCCTAATGCAAGATCTGTACTGTTTTCCAACAGCTGCAAAGGGCTACGCGAAATGAATATACTTAATGAATATAGGGGGATGGCAAAATGCAAATAGGAAATGGACTGCGTTAATTATGTCAGTAAGGTGAAAGAAAATAAGATAAACTGGCACATTTGCAGCTTAAATTCTTTCTATTATTTTAAGCTTCCCTTTTGGAGAGCATTTCTCGCTGGAGGTTGAACCTTATTAAAAAAAACCTCAAAGGCGTCTTCCCAGAATTTAATGCCATTAAGTATTTGGCTGAATACAAATATTTGGAAGAAATGGGTCTTTAGAGGCGAACAGTATGAGGGTATGATTCATTGATCTGATGAGGTCAATGAACAAGCTCCAGACAGATGTCGTTCGACATTAGACGAGCATCTAGACTGCTAAGATTTTGAATATATTATACATGCATATATCTATGTGTGTGTCTTATTTTGTGTACATATGTAATCTGATCTGTGTCTAGGTCTGGCCAACTTCTAATTTTAGCTTTCTTTTCACATTTCTGGGGCTAAATTCACTTTTGGCTGGGTCTCTGCATCACACTTGAGATGCGAGTGGTCACTTCTCACAGGGACAGTCAGTGGAAGTCACAGGTCTTTCTTGCTCAGAGTAGGTTTTGGAGCTTGTAATCCTGAAGGTTGATTGCTGTTACCTCCAGAAAGAAAGACAGCTCGTTCTCTGTTAGTTGGTTCACTCTGGAAACAGTAGCATCCACTAACTAGGTAAATCAAGTCATACTAGTCCACTTCAGAGGGTGTGGAGTTTTAAAGAATAAAGAGCGCAAGCCGACTTTATTTCTCTGAAGCTCAGGAAGTGAGAAAAGGCCAGGGCTGCCTGAGACCTTCTTGCGGATCTCTCTCAGGCTCCTGTTTCCCTTTGCTCTTCCCAGAGGAGGTTTCTGTACAGTTCCTCTCATTCTTGTACCCACTCGGACTCCAACTACACCACTCAATAAAAAAGGTCCAGGAAATAAGCTTACGCACGACGCCCTTGGCCATCGTATTGCTTAATTGTTGGCTCACTTCCCAGCCCTGTTTCAGACCTCTCCAACTGCTGCTTTCCCCGTGAAAACCCGGGTGTGGCTGAGGGAGATATTTGCTTTGCGCTCCCTTAGCACGGGGCCGTACAGGTGGGACTGTGTCGTTTGGCGGCTCCTGCCCTCCGGAGTGCCCTGTCCCATTCCCAGTAAGCTTCCCACTCCCGAAGGCCTGGGTCTGTCCTCGCGCTGCCTCCCGGAGCGCGCTGCCTCCTTGCTCTCGTGTTGGGGGAATGCCCTTGGGTGGGGTGCGGCGTCCATGCAGACAGGGTCTTTTCCTGGTAAGTGCCTGCTCGTTAAGAACAGAGACCGTGCTCCCTGGAAAATGTAGGTTTGTCTCCAGCCTTTTGAAAAACTATCAGATTATTTCAGATTGAAGCACTAGCTTGACTTCGTGCTGTTCAGTCCTCTTTTTTGCAACAACTTAGAAGAGTCTGTGGGGAAACGTCCTTGCAGGACGCTGCTTTATGGAGGAAGCAGTAGATTACCAGGCTTTGTGCTGAGCAAGCGAACTTCAGAAAGAGCATGCTACGGCATGCTTGCCCAGAGACAGCGCTAATTAGCCACGTAGTGCTTTCAGTGTATGGGCTTGTGTATGTGTGTAGCGCTGCTCCATGGTGTATGCTGGAGATATTTACCATGTCCTGTTGACAAACTCGTTTTCTTGCTTTCCTGATTCCATTGGTTCCATTTAATTAGGGAAAGTTTAGTCAGCCTGAAGCATCCATAAATTGAATATATAAAAACCTATAAAGGTTGTATATAATACTTGTGATATTGTTACAGCTTTACATTGTCACGTTAATCCATATTGATGGCATCCTGTCACATACCAGAATCCTTGCATTGGTGGTGATGATCTAATCATTCACAAACGAGATGCATGTATCCTTCCAGAACTATTCACACATTTGGCAGGAAACAAGACAGGCACTTCATTTGCTGCATTAAAACCTTTTATGGGAAGGCCTCCATGTCAACAAATAGCAGTTCACAGCACAATATTTGGAAACATGAACTAATTTTTCCTAGACGTGAATCTCCTTTTTCTTTTGAAGCTTTGAAGTGATTCAGTTCACTTTTCCCAAAGAGAAAATGAAATGAATGGTCTGACATGGTAATCCCTCCATATCCACAGAATTCCTGAGGTAGCTCTGAGGTTGTTGCGTTTCATGCAAATGAAAACAATTTTCACAGGTTTCAATAGCAGATCATATTTTCATCAGTTCGCAATCAGTAAAGTATATGCATGGGTGTTTGTAGAAGTATGTATTATTTCTCAGTTTTGAATTCAGCAAGTATGAGTATCAGTTTTTATTTATACATGTATTATGATTATTAGTGCAACTTTAAATTATTGTCACTTGAAACATTGACATGGATTTTTAAAGAACCCTAAAAACATTCTGAATGCATTTCATATGGCTTTTGTTCCTACAGTTTGAGATTATTTTATTTGTAATTCATTGTTCTCCACACTTTGAGTGCATCCAGTAGTGCTTTTGGCTCTACAGTGATGAGATCCTATTGTGCCAATGCAGAGACCTTTCTACATCAGTGGGCCTCCAGTGAGAAGCATCATCAGGTCTTGTTGCAAGGCAGGGCCTCGCTCTTTAATGGCTGTACAGGATGTTTTTGTGGGTGGATGTCACTTTAGAGCGACATCAAATTGATATTGAGTATTTGCACAATAATTAGACTCTTTTAACATCAGTCAAGATATTTTTGAGATCATTTCAAAGAGTAAGCAGGGTTATCGGCTACAAAAAGCCACATGCATAGGTGGAAAATTTTTCACGCTAATTTAATGGATTGTTTTTCTTAATGCCTACCTTTGGTCGATTTTGCTTTAAGTAAGAACTAGTCTTAGTACAGTGGACAACTAGCCCAAGTTACACTCAGACTAACGAATGCTTTTGCTTTCTTCTGCAGACAGTAGTCCTTTCCATGGGTAGCAGAACAATCTGAAAGGATATTGCATAGAGTGAGGGAAGAAAGTACCTTGCAGATTAAGAGAAATGCTGGCTAGGTGTGGTATGGATATGAATTGAAGTTGAATAATGAGGGACAGTGGGTTCTTTTTTATCAGTTAGCCTGGTATTCCTAAAAGCATTTTATTTCTGGTATGCTTTGGTTAAATAAATACAAGTTTGTTTCATAGAGCTGAAAACAACGATGTGCACGGAGAATGAATGAAGCAGAATTGGGCTTTATAATAAGAAAAAAAACTTTGCATGCAGGTATCTCTGGACAGATATTTAATATTTTATGGCTGCCAAAACTATCTAACCTGTCTAGAAANTGATAGTATACAATTTTGTGATTTTTAGCCACATATTTTTGTCATCTTAGCACTAATACTTGTAATTAAATCTTATAGATCATTCTACCCTGTTACCTATTCAGCAAATGTGCACATTTTTAGAGAAAAAAAGATCAACAAAGTTGAAAAGGTCTTTTCTTCCACTTTCTCCCATTTTAGTGTTTAGTGTGTAAAAGTGTAACATTATTACATGTTATTTAAAGAATGAGAGCTCATGAGCAACTAAGAATTATTTCTACAAATCTGTAAATGCTAACAATGAAGTTTAAAGGTTTTTGAAGCCTTTGAAGCAAAATCCCTGTTGTAATGGAAGTTTCACACCCGTTTGGAATGAAGATGTGAGGTTCTAATAGGGAAAACGTTACTATCAGTTTAGTTCCTTGTATATTGTCAATCAAATTTTACCTTTACTGCAATCATAAGTCCTGTCAAACTACTTTATTTTGCCTTGTTGTATTTATTTTCTTTAAACACACAAGTGCACTGGCACTATCTGACTTATGAGAGCTCGGGATACCACATTCTCCTCACAAGTGTTTGGTTGCTATCATCCACTTAAACACCTGTGCAGATCTGAGTGTGGCAAAAGTGTGGTGTGTTACAGAGCAATCTCAAGGAAGTGCTTAATACGATAATGAGTGAAAGTTATAGGGAGGAGTGAGAGAGTTATCATATCTGCCTAGCTTCAAATTTCCTAGGCAGTTGATGACCATTGCTGCCGAAAACCTGCCCTGGAGAGTCTCAGTACAGCAGAGAGGGAAGCAGCACAAGAGGCTGCGTAAGCTGGGAGATGGGCCATCTTTGGAGAAGAGTTGTCTGGCAGAGTTTGGACTGCTGCATGGAAAAGCCAGCTTGCTTGCCTTTCTAGTTCCCCTCAAAAGTTTGGACAGGTGTGAGATATTCCTGCAAAATGGTTAGATTCAATTACAGCAGCTTTTTTCAATACAGTAGTGCTGTCAAGAAATACCTATTAAATTTCGTCGAAGTGTTTCCTCACAAGAGATATTTTTTAAACAGTTTTGTTGGTTTCTTTGTTTTCCCATTTTAGAATAAAATTTGGGAATGAAAACAAAAATTTTGCTTGTTTCTCAGGAGTAGCACTGTTCTATAATGGTTCCTTACACAAGGGGGGCTCTTCTCCACAAATCTGTATGCCAAACTTGCCTTTCCTTTAAGAACTCATCAGGTTGTCAATCTCTGTTAAGGTCATGGACTCTCCTCAGTTTTAGTAATCCGTAGGGGGAGTGTGCAACAGGTTTATTGGTTTTGGTATCCACTGTTACCCTTTATTTTCTTTTAAGAAAGATTGCTATCTGTTACTTTCTAGATTTTTTTTTTCTAATTTCTCCTGTATCACCATCAGTTTCTTTGATCAGTTTTTAATGTTTATTTAAAAAAAGAAAAAACCCAAAAAGAATAGTGTAGTACTATCAAAAGCTTTAAGCGATATAGGGCTGAAATGCTGTTATCTTACCATCAAACACTCTTGTGTAGAGTTCTCCTTCTTTTCATCACAGTCACAGAGCACATTCTTAGTCGCACTTGGTTACCTTCCGTTATTCTGTTAATCTGGAGTAATGGCATGGTGGCAAAGCAGAAACAGAGTTAATACAACAGATAATGCAATTACATTATAAGAATACACTATGCCTGTGTGCGGAGAACAAAATCTCAGTGATGCTTTTGATAGTAGAATACAGTGAGCTGTACCAGGGTTACCCAGCACAGCAGCGTGCGATCAATACCCAAAGCAGAGAGTCTGCCTAGCCCTGTTCATGTAGCTCATAATCCTGACTAGACATGAGCTGGCCTGCTCAGATGTCATGGGGCCAGTTCCCTGCAAGGATAATAAGAGGTGTGTTTTTCTAAATCTAGTGCTTGGAGATACATCTAAATTCTGTGTTAATATGAGTGCATATATCACAAGAAAGTGATAAATGATCTTTTCTTCTATATTCAGAGCCAAATTTTGTGTCATCTTATGACATTGGGAACTTCACCTACTTCTTCTTCCGGGAGAATGCAGTGGAACATGACTGTGGGAAAACAGTCTTCTCTCGTGCTGCTCGGGTGTGCAAAAATGATATTGGTGGCAAGTTCGTGCTGGAGGATACCTGGACTACATTCATGAAAGCTCGGCTGAACTGCTCTCGCCCTGGGGAAATTCCTTTTTACTATAACGAACTACAGAGCACTTTCTTCCTGCCAGAATTGGACTTGATCTATGGGATTTTTACCACTAATGTGTAAGTAAATTCCATGATATATTTTATTTTCTTGCTATTTGTGACAGTAAAATCTAAAGCTTCTTAGCTGCTCTCTTCTGCATATACCAAGTAAGCATCATAAATTCAAACTACTGTTTTACCCAGTCCACTTTCCTCTTGTGAACAAGTCAGATCCAGATGCTTCCCACATGAATTGTTAAAGGCGTGATAGAAGAAAGAATTCTTAATATTTCCTTACAGCAGAGAGCCAGTTGTGTTTAATATTATTCAGTCGTCTTTTTCATACATTACTATAAAGACTTTATTTTTTATTTTTCACACTACTGTAATGCATAAATACACAATGTATTTATGAAATAAATATTTTATAATTGCAGTGTGACATAATCATGAATTTGACATGATGTAGTTTGACCATGTCATGAAGAGCTCACCTTACCCAAAAGAGAACAAGAGGTGTTCTTACATATTTTAAATTAGTCCTGACATACACTCATATGAGTTTGAGGTTCAAATCAAGAATTTAATCCAATTTTAACTGAACCTGTTATATCAACAAGGTAAAATTAAAAAGGGTACAGTTTGGTCTTAAAAATTAAGATTTGGTAAATATTAAAACATTGGACGGACATAAAAGCTCACATGACTGATGTGAGCTCGATATCAAGAATTGCTTAACTCTCAGGAAAAAAGAGACATTAAGCTCAGAAATGTCCTTTGTTACTTTAAGCATGGTAACTGGAGTTCATGTGTTGCTTAGTGAGAACAGCCCATGTGTTATGGCTGTGCAGCCTGGCGTTCGGACCATTGGAACAGAGTTTCGGATTTTGGTTTCTGGTTCTCTTACCTGCTTGCAGTGCCTTACTCTGTAAGTCAGTTTTGCCTAGCATTTTAAAAGGTACTTGGGCACCTAAAACGTAGATCAGTGCCCCTTACTACTGCTGTAAACACCTGGATGCCTACCTTCTATAAATATCCATTAACCAGGTGGAAACAGTCACAAATTAATGGCAACAAATTATGATCTGTAAGTATTTTAGCCAGTGAGCATGAATTTAAACTTGAGCTAGTTTCTCATGCTTTTGGTACAGTCCTTTATTTACACACCTAGTCATCTTCCAAACTCAGGGTAGCTCCTGGGCTGGCAGCTCAGGCTGTGAGCTTGGTGAGCGAGGGACTGCTTGCATCAGGCTGTGACAATTCCTGACTTGTGACATCAGATCATGAGCTTAACCCTGTTCCTGCAGTGGAGTAGTGTAGTGAATCTAAATGCTGCTTTTTTGAAGAGAATAGTGGAGACTTTGGGACTGCTGGAGATATGAAAATTTGATGCTGTTTTCAACAGTAATTTTAATTTCATTGGTCTGTTTTACTAGCTAGTTTGAATCTTAGAAGACGGGTGTTTCTCAGGTGGCATGATCATACACTGTTCAACATGTTCTTTTTTGAGAAGTCAGAATAGCCTTGACAGGCTCCTGCCACGGAAAGTCCAACCAGAGGAATTGTGCTCCATGAAATCCGCAGGGCTTTTACCATGGAAGGGGAACGACACTTTTCTCTCACAAGGGCTGTCCTGATCATTTGGGGAATGATGGCGTTTTCTGTGCTACAAATTCCAGTTTCTGAGATTGCATAAGGATATCAGAGCTGCCATCAGCATACCTTGGTTCTGCTGAAAATGCTTCTGAAAATGCCACAAGACAGTGGGCAGTATTTGAAGCCTTGCTGTTACTTCCCTCTTCCCCAGTAGCTCAGCATCCTGCCTTGTCCAGCAGAGATGGACTATTCAAAAGGAATTAATTACAGCTGTTTGGGGGTGGGGTTTTTTGATAGCTCCATTTAAATTATATTTGTTGCTGCCATCAAATATTGTAACTATATTTTTGGACATTGTTGAAATGTTATAGAGTTAGGATTACTTCCCCATGTTGAATACCTGTTCACAGATATCTGCACAGCCCTGCAACCTGACGGTGAAGAAGTGCCAGGGTTTCCCATGGTGGGGAAAACAGAGTCCTTTTTGTTGGTGCAACAGCATCAGATATCACTGAACCACATTCAGGATTTTTCAATCTCAATATCTTCAAAATTGCAATGATTTTATTGTACCCTAATGCTTTTTTTTAATATACTGTGCATCATTTTTTTTGTGGGGAGAAAAATGAAGCACTCTGTCAATTAAGTTTGAGTGATAGCAAAACCTGTACTCTTTATGTGTGGTTGACTTTTAAGTTCACATTAGCCACTGCTTCATAATGAAGCTGATTTTGTTTCTTTTAGACCATCTGAAAATCTATAAGCATGAGTCTAATGTCCTTCAAGGACTTCAAGAGATTCAAGAAGACATTGGTATGGTTAATAATACTAGTGAGCTGCATTTAGTGATAGGTTATATAAGCAAGGAATTATCAAATCCAGTGATAATTGATTCCACAGAAATGGTTAGTGTGAAACTTTGCATTTTGGGATTTCTTTGGAATAAGATTGACAAGTATAAGAAAGGAAATTGCTCTTTTGTCCTGCTATTAGATCCATATATCGCAATTCTTATTTTCAGTTGTTGGTGGATTTGATCCCCTGGGGTTATTTTTTCTTTCCATCGTTTTGGAATTTCTATAGTAGGCTTTCATAAGCCTTGTGTAAAATACAGGCCAAGTTTAAAAAAATTTAAAAAAGGAAAAAAAAAGGGAAAAAAGAAAAAAAATAGAAGAAAAAAAAGAATGCTCTGTGAATCAATTATCAGCAGTTTCACCTGCAGTGGAAGTTTTGTGCAGCTGCCACCATCTTTATCCCTTTATATCAAATTATGGAAAAAACAGTGCAGTTTTCTGTATTACAAGCTCTCATAGTCACTGGGTTACATTGCTTACGCTGTACAGAATTACTTTATTGTCATGTATAGCACATTTTCAAGACAAGAACAGGAAATTGTATGTATTGCTTGGCTGCTGTTTATTCCTGATTATTCTCTGATGGGGTATCTTGTAAAGTATGGAGTCCAAGTTGTTTTGTCTTGATGGGTTTCTGGAATTTGTACTCTAACTGGCGTACAACAACTCGTGGAAGATGAGATTTTTGTGGAGGTGTCTTACCCAGGGGTTCCACAGGGTCCAGAGACATATACTATACGTTGAAAATCCTTACTTCTATCATGCTGCGAACAGTTGTATAGAAGAAACATTAATAAGCCCTGAGAATAATCTCATCCTGAACTTTGTAACCAGAAGAAAGGTGTCCCTGATTCATGTGATTGTGTGTGGAAGTATGGCCTTCTGGTGTCAGAGCAGCAGCAGCAGAAGTTAGGAAGTTCTGAGTTTCTCCCATACCAGCTACTTGGCAAGGCTGACAAAAATTTTAAATCCAATATCCATACCTAAATCAGCACATAGTATATCCTTATCTTGAAATACCACCTCCTGGCTGATCATATCTGCTCTGTTAATTACTTAGAGGATTGGAGACTTACTGCCTTTTTTATTTATTTTTCAGCAAGTGGACTTCTTAATGTTGGTACTTAGGTTAATGTTTATATTTCTTTTGCAGGAACAGCATAGCAGCATCAGCGGTTTGTGTTTTCAACCTGAGTGCCATAAGTCAGGCCTTCAATGGACCCTTCAAATACCAGGAAAACTCTCGCTCTGCTTGGCTTCCGTATCCCAACCCTAACCCTAATTTTCAGGTACAGATATGAGGGAGAAGGGCAATAGTTTACATGAGGTTTTTTTCAAAGTGCGGTGTGCTTCATAGTTAATAAGTCCAGTTTTGAAGTATGTTGTAATCCAGGACCTTGAAAAAAATTACAAAAAAAAAAAAGGCTTAAGAGGTCCCTTTATTTCAACATACTGGATTATTTGTGTTGAAAGGCAGATGTGCTCTGAAGGGTAGGAGAACACACCCTTAACTTCAATCTTCTGTCATCATGAAACACTATACTTATCTGTCAAGGTAATATTAATTCCTGGCTCAAGTATGATCAAACTGGCACTTTCTTTTACATTGTATTTGTACTATTAGAACCTGACAAAGGAACATAGTTTGACAGAAAAAAGAAAGGGGGCGTAGGGAGAGGATAAAGGAGGGGTGGTCAGGATTTTATATATTTTCCTGTGCAAAGTGGTCCACACTCCCTGAAGAGTCCGATTAAAAGAATTTGTGACGTGGTGTGCCCCTCGTTTGAACTTGTCAGCCTCAGAGAATGTAATAATCTGCAGTTGGCTGACAGTATAAAACTAATTAGTCCAAGGTGGGTCACTCAGTGGAACTTTCTACAAAAAAAGGGGCATTTCAGGTAAGCACATGCACATTGTTTTCTTCTTCTGCATAGTCACTCCTGCTAGGACAATTTTAGTGAGTGTGATCCTAGCATGGGAAATGGGAGGGAAAACAGCATTAATGTAGTGATTACCAACAATAGCTTTTCACCAAGATACTTAAGTGTATTCACCCTTATCCACCTTTCACCCTCCCTTAATCTCTATGCAATTTCACGAGTTCAGTGCTGCTCCTATAACAGCCTTCCCTAGCGTCTTGTAAGGGTCATGTGATCTTTGCAAGCATGAAACAGAACCCATTGGGGGTTGTAGGTAGTTTTAAATGCTTCCCGATTTGTGCAGACAGAGGAAAATAAGGCACTGAATTTGCTCTGAATTACAGACGGGAGCCATGTTACCTTTCCTAAATAGTATGTTTGTCATTAGCCCCAGGTGACAAGACACCATTGAGGTAAACCATATTGCAGAAGCAGGCTATATTTGTATATGGCTTTTTATATGTTGTAGAAATATTTGTATTGTCAAAATAGTGATAGTAAGAGGGTCTAAGTGAGGCTAAATTTTTGAAGGAGAAAGCCTGAAGAAAGACTTGTATGTAAAAATCTTCTGTTCTTTCTGACTAGGTGAGCAAGTCCAATAAAAGCTATTAACCTCTCCCTACAAACCTTGTATTAATGTGTTGATAATTGTGAGAGCACCCCATACAGGATGGTACATAGCAACAAAGACGCCAGCCTGATGGCTGTGTAAAAATGGTTTAAGTCTCTACTGTACCATCGGTGCTCATCTCTAAATCGCAGTCAAGACTGAGGTGTTGAAGAAATTTCTTGCTTGGATAGTCTGGCTGATTTTAATATGGCTGGTACTCATCAAATTTACAAGAACAGTGGCAACAGTTGTATCATGTCTCATTGAGGAGCAGCTTTGGAGGCCAGCACTAGTATTAAAAGCTGTAACATGGCGTTTTGCAACACAGTATTGAAGCAGATTGACACTAACTAGTCTCTAGGTATTATTAGTGATGTCGAACTTCTGTTCTTTTGCAGATGCTATCTTTAATTCTGTTGAACTTTCTGTTAGATTTCTGGCTCCGTAACTGCAGCACCGGTGTATACCAGAAGCTAGTCTAATGCTTAGAGCTAGGTGTAACCATTTTTTGTGACTTGATGGAGCTTTAGTCTACAAACTGCATGTAGATGGGATATATTCATTGGCTGAATCACTGGTTTCTTTCCCAGAAAGAAGGACTTGTCTTTTGTAGAGTGCTTATAATGAAATATCAGAAGTTCTGTTTGTGTAGTCTCAGAAGTAGATTTATTCTCAGTGTATTCATCTACTCATCAGTAACAGACAGAAGTAGGTAACTGGAAATAAGACTACTGCTGTGTAGTGATAGTTACATCAGACATTATATTTCCAAGACTGGATTATATTAATGAAATATTCTCCAGATTAGAATACTACTGGAGTCCCAGTTTTTGAGGAATGCTGGTTTTCTCCAGAGGTTGTTTCTTTTCTCTTTACACAGGACAATTTCCACTGTAAGCCTGAGGACCATATGTATTTCAGTATACTATGAGCGTTCCAGCTGGAATCTTTCCTGCTGGATAAATTCAGAGAAATTCTTCTTTGGCACGGTTTATGTTTTTCAGTGGCCTGACATGCAGGGTGCTCATGGAGCAAGTAATTGTTCCCTGCCAGTTGCTTAATTGTCTTTCCTCATCATATGATCTCTTATTATGAAATTATTTATTTGAGTTTTTCTTAACATTTGTGGATTTGGAATGATCATTAAATTTCATGTGGAAAACATGGCAATAATGAAAAAATAACTGATAGCGTTTTGCACACCGTATTATTTTGTTCATGCTGTAATTCATAGCATAATTTATGACGTAGTAGAATAGAATGAAAAAGTATGGCTTAGGTATGCTTTCACATAACCGACATATTTGATAAATGTTGTGAAGTAACGACTTTACTTCTCTGCATGTGGATGTTTACATATTCACATGCGCTAAGCAGCATTCTCGTTTGTTGTCCTCAGTTGAAGACTTAAACACAATGATGCTAAGTTAACTGTCACTTATTTTGCTTTGTTTATTTGTGCTTGAAATTTGTGCGAGCAGTTAGTAAATGCTTTACTGTAAGAAAAGAGTACAGTTTTCAGATATAAAATACAGTCAGCTCCGAGGCAAAAATGCCTGTGCCGTGGATATCACTTTATAGTTAGAGCTCTGCATTGTCCATTCTTGGCTAGGGAACACAGGGTGATCTGAAGAAGCTGACAGAACTGTGCGTGGTGCTGTGACCTGGGGTTTCTGTCAGATCCTGGCTGTGGCAGGACATGGGATTTCCTCTGAAAATTTGTTATGTCTTTAGCACAGTGTCTGTGTAAATTATAAAGAAGACCTGTCAGAAAATTTTGTTGGTTGTTGGATAGTAGTTTTTCTTCTTCCTGCCCCGTGAACATAACATAGGATATAGCGAAATATTACTGTAGCCCACTTGTGGTGGTCAGTCTAGTGCCCTTCCGTGTTGATAAGAGTTAGGGAGCCTCTGGATTATTGCCTTGGGATAGTGGCACTTCCTCAATCACTGTGTGGACAGTCTGGTCAGCACCAAAATGAGACCTGAAAGTGGAATTTCACAGTGCTAGTACAAGATACAGTCTTGGTTTTTAGTTTCTTGTGCTGCAAATCAGAGAGTAAATCTGTTGTTATTGTTGATGCATATAGTAATGTTACTTTTCTGTGTTTACAGTGTGGCACCATGGACCAGGGTTTATATGTAAATCTGACTGAAAGAAATCTTCAGGATGCTCAAAAATTCTTCTTAATGCATGAGGTTGTTCAACCAGTTATTCCAATTCCTTACTTCATGGAAGACAACAGCCGATTTTCCCATGTGGTTGTGGATGTCGTACAGGGCAAGGACATGCTTTTCCATATCATCTATCTTGCCACAGGTATGAACTCTGCATTGCTGTGAGAACTGCAAAAGTTTATGAGGTCTATGAATTTTAAAGGTCTATGAATCAGTTATGGAATATATATAGTGCACCATGAACAAGAGCTTTTCCTCTTTGAAGCATTAACTCTACCTTCTGCGTTTTCTGAGGAGGTGAATTTAGCAGTTTGCAATGTCTTTGTTTATATTATATTGTGAACTCAAATCCAGGTGTCTGTTTCCTGCTCTCCTTTGAAGGTGTGAAGCCTGCATGCTCTTGAGGGAGTGAACAATTGGAAATTCTAGAAACAGGACTGTGCAAGTTTGTCTTTTATTCTTTTCATATAGTTCAGAGTACAATCTTGCCCAGGATAAGATGGTTTAAGATCCTCTGAGATAGAAGTAACTCTACAAATAGCAAATACAATACTGCTATTGCTATTTCAGAGTTTCCTGCTCACAAATATTTTATTACCTTTCCTTTTCATCTCATTTTTAAATTATTCATTATGCAGTTTTACGCCCTACCTTATTATTTGTACATTTATATGGGCGCTTAGCAATGAAAGAAAAATAATTCACTTAAATTTGCCTTGGTTAGAAATATTTCTGTCTTGATTCAAAATTTCAAGCTTCTTAAAAATAGCAAGAGTGTCAGAGAACTGTTTTTGCAGAACAAGCGTGTCCCCAGCTGAGACTGAAAAACTAGATTGGAGTAACATATTTAGAGCCTCATGGCATAAAACTTAGGGTAGTTCTAACAATTACTTACTCCCGTGCACATTAGTAGGGGATAGCTTATCAAAGTGATGGTTTGTTAAAGTGCGTAGTTTGTCTCATGGTGAATAAGCACAAAATACCATAAATTTAGGGAAAAAATCTGTGGCACAACAAGAGGAAAAGAAATCCTATTTATTTGAGCTTGCAATCAATGAAGTAGATTTCAAAATTGTCATTGATTCAGTAGAAACTGGATCAATCCTTTTAATTACTTAAAGTATGATTTACTAAAGAAAATTGTATAGTCTATAGCTTATCATTTATCAAGAGCCCAAGAAAAATGTGTGTTGTAGTTCAATATATGATTTAATTTTCCTTTGAAAACATGATGTCATTTTTCAGAGAAGATTGCTTGTTTTGAGTCTGAAGAAATTTTATAGAAATCTGGTGTGTTCGGATGGAACAGTATTTCTTTGCATATTATCCGCGTAGTTTTCTCGTTGTGCTCCTTGAAAGACAGGCAGTAATACAAAAGCTTTTCATGGGTTAAAACTGTGCTAAGATTTGACCAATTGTAGTCAAAACAGCCCCCTGGTTGGTAGCATTTTAAGTGAAATCATGCCAATAATAAATGCTGTTTGTATTGTAGAGGTCTTTTGGCAGAAACCATGTTAGAGAAACATGTGCTGAATTGTTTTTACATGAAGAGACTTAACACTGCATTGTGGCATATTTACATTATAGTGGCAGCACCGAGAATGATGTAATCTGGCATAATTCTGATTGTCTTCAGTTTTCAGTTTCCCTAACTATGTTTCTTTTTACGTTTGATTCAGTAAGTGAGGATCTAAAACTTTAAGTTTCATGGTTCATTAATAAATTGTGTTCAGTAAAGGTTTTAGGTTCTTTTTATGCAACTTTCTTGCTGCTAATAAGATATTGCTCCTGTACTTCTTATGATGTATGCTTACCTTCCGCTTTCATTCTTCTCTCTACTTCTGGCGTTGGTCATTCATGGAAACAGGATACTGCCTTAACTGGATCTTTAGTCTGATTCCAGTATATGCTTTTATATAATTGGACAGTGTAAGTTTTATAAGTGTAGGAAAATGTATGATAAAAAGCCCCAGGTAAGAATATAGTATTCTTGAAATTTTCTTGACAGTCAATTCTATTTCACTTATATTTCACTGAATCATAATGGTTTGCGTTAACATTCCTTCTGCCCCCCTCCTCCCCAAATTGAGTGTAAGTACTAAGCTTTATTTTCCAATAAATATTAATTATTCACTTTTCCAGAAAAAATACCTTTTTGGTAGATTTTAAAATAACCACAAACATGTTTATATATATACATACCATACCTACAATATGTAAGAGTAGTTTAAAAATGCAAAGAGATAACAAAATAATTTACTGAAATCTTATGATTTGAGGACAAAGGCAGTAGTTTACCTTCTTTGGGGTGCAGGTCATCGTTTTAATTTTATGATATTGGTAATGAATAGACCTATCTTTGCTTCTGCAGAAGCTGTAGAGCAGTTAGTATTGAGTTAGCACCCCAAACTGCATGTGGTAGAATATTACTGAGAAAACAGCACTGCTTCTGTAAACAACAGACACTTAAAGGCAGCAGCCTTAACTTTGGAAATAAACAATAACTTCAAAATCAGACCAAGTTTTAACAGTTTTGAATTCATCCAGTGTCCAGCCTTACTCCCCCATACAATGTCATCTGCGCCAAGCTCCTAGTACCGTAAAGCATATGTCTGTTTGGGAGAGGTGGAAAAGTGGGGTTACAGTCACTGCCAGATGGAAAAATGGTTGTCATTATTGTGGCTTATCACATTTATTTTACTTGCATTATTAAAAGTGGTGGCAAGATAAATTTGGTGTTAAAATTTTGCCACAATGCTTCATCTTCAGAAAAAGCAAAAAACAATCTAGGGAACAGGCTGGTCTGCATTACTTCAGTCCCTGGGAAAATCAAGGAGCCCACTTCTGTGGGCGCATGATATAGAAGAAGGTGACTGGGAACATTCCGCATGGATTTCCCAAGGGAGAATCGCACCTAACGAACCTGATTACTTTCTGTGGTAAAATGACTGGATTTGTGCATGAGGAGAGGGTAGTACATAACTTTAGCAAGGCTTTTGACACTGTCCCCCACAATAGTTGTATATCCAAATTAGGATGTTATGGTCTGTATGGGTGGACAACTGGATGTATAAAACCTGCTTGGATGTCAGACTCAGAGAGCAGTTATTAATGGGATGTATAGAAGTGGTAAGGAGCTGAGTACTGTCTGTTTAACGTTTAAATCAACAACCTGGAGGAAGCAACAGAGTGCACTCTATCAAGTGTGCGGATGAGACCAGACTGGAGTACCAGTTGTTACACTGGAGGACAGCACTGCCATCCAAAGGAGCTAGACATACTGGAGGGATGGGCTAGCAAGAACCTCATGAAATTCAACAGCTGCAAATATGAAGTCCCAAATCTGGAAAAGACTAACTCTGTGCAATGACTGAGGCTGGGTACTGACGGTCTTGGCAACAGCTCTGCTGAAAGGACTTGGGGACTTTGGTAGACTGAAAGCTGAACATGACCTAAGACGATGTCCTTGCAGCAAAGAAGGCCAGCAGTGCCTCGGACTCTATTAGCAGGAACATAGCCAGTAGATCAAGGTAAGAGCTTATCCCCATATCAACACACTTTAGACCATGTCCAGTTTTGGCCTTCCCCAGTACAAGAAGCACATTGGTAAAATAAATTAAATTCAGTAAATAAAGTAAATTCAGTGAAGGACCATGTTCTGTTGAAGGCTGGGTCACTGTGCCCTAGGAGGAGAAGCTGAGGGAACTGGCCTGGTTCATCCTAGAGGAGAGAAGGCTTCAGGGGGGGCCTAGTAACAGCCTGTGAATACCTACAGGGTGTTTACATGAAGAACAGAGCTAGCTCTTCGTAGTGCTGCATGGTGGGAAGACAAGAGACAGCCAGTAGTGAGTTTCAGACTGGATATAAATAAAAACTTTTTCACTCCGAGGACAGTCATGCAGTGGATCAGATTTCTCTAAGAGGTTGTACAGTGTCCATCCTTGGAGGTTTTCAAGACCAGACAGCAATCCAGTCTGTGTTATAGCTAGCTGCCCTTTGAGCAGAAGGTTGGACTTGAGACCTCCTAATGTCCCTTCCAATCTCAATTATCCTCTGTCTATGGTCTGCCAGTACCATGTGCAAATTGTTTGGGCTACATTACATTTTTACTCAACCCTGTGATAATAGATATCATTGTAGTTTCTGCTGCCAAAAGGGAAGTGCATTCAACCCTAAGAGAAGTACTGGCAGTAAGCAATTTACGCCTCCTGGTGTAAAGCAGGATGGTCCAACCCATGCTGTGTGAGAGGTACTCTGCATGACTTTTGTAGTTATAATTCATTACAACATTCTTACAAAAATGGTCTTTCAAAATGTACAAAGCTGATTCAGTGGAAAGGTAGGCATATAGGTTGGACTGAATACAAATGAATCCTCTGCTGTCTGTTACTCAAAGCAAAAATCTCATTCTTTGAAGGAGATGGGCAGTAGTTAAGAGAAAATTTTTTCTTTCCCCCCTCACATTCACTTACCTATCCACCCTGTTATTAGAATACAAATATTACAGACGAGAATAAACCTGACAGTAGAAAAGTGTAATCTAATTTCATTAAACCTTAAATAGATATTACTTGAGGAGAGACTGGGAGTTAGCAAACAAATGCATTAATCTGCTGCGTGAACAGTCTTCATTTCCTAATCCTTTGCCAAGTCATCATTTTGCTAGGAGATTCTGATGTTCTGGGATTTCACATCTACTGCTCATATCGAAAATATACTTTTGTACTTCAGAAACACATCTTAATCTTTTGCTGCACTGACTTCTAACACAGAATGAGGGGATATATCAGTTCCTGCACATTTTGTGTTGCTTAGAACAAGCAGTGCTGCTGGCTTTAGACAGACAGAAATCCCTGAAACAATTTTCAGTGATTCAGAAAGGAAAGTCAAGGAAAGCATTCATAGAAGTTCTGAACTAAAAATCATCTACAATGAGAAGTTATAAGTAGAGCGAGCTAGAGAACAACAAACAATTCTGATGAATTTTCAAGTTTAAAAGACTTTACTTCCTCCTTCATCAGAAAAAATTCAAAGCAAAGTGGTGCTATATATATGTCACTGTTTTGTTTCCCTCCCTTTTGTTCCTTTTTTCCCACTCCCATTTCTTTCTCTCTTTCAATTTAAATGCCCTGTTGTCCCATGGTTAAAGACTTTGCCAATATCAAAAGGTCTTCAAAGCGTGTCAGAAAACAGGATGTTGCAACAAGAGCAAGTAGCCTATATTTAGAGGACTGTTGCAAAATGGATCAATTGATTAGAATGAATAAGAAAATTATTAGGTATGGTGTCTTGTTTGAGGGTATTCTGAAAACAGTTTCTGGTTGCTGTTTCCTGGGAGTTCAGAAAAGGTAATACTTGAAGTGTCTGAAAAGAAACTTTAAGGCCATATTTTAAAAATGGCTTGGTGGAAAAACTCTGATGTTTTCTCTGTTCTTCAGTCCCACTGGACAGAGGATGTCCCCTCCGTATACTGAGTAGAAATGGTATATGCCCAGTGATGAATCTTGATAACTGGGATTTATAGTTTAGTATTGATGAAATTGGGGTGTGGCTGACTTAGAAAGAGGGTATGGAACCTGAAGAAAGATTTATTGATGGCTACATTGCGTGTCTCTGAAGAGTGGGTTGTTTGCTGAACTGAACCTGATTTTTATGCCAAAAGCCAGGCTTTATCTGAGGCTTAAGGATGACTGGAAGATGTTACAATAGGTTTTGAACTTCCCTTTCTAAGAAATTCTGGAAAATGTCTTTCCCTCCTCTTAAGACCTCAGAGTTATAGGTAGAAATGCAGAGAATAATGATAAAAGTAATTCTGATGAAACATATGCAGCAATTATTATGGAGTGGTTTCACAAAGAAATTTCAAAATATATTTTTTGAAAATGCAGATGGATTTTTCATACCTTTGCCTTTATAAGGGTTATAACAGGTAATAAATCTCTACAAATGTAACTTTTTTCTCATGAAGCCTCAATGCTGTATATTATCCAGAAACTAGTCCCAACATAATGAAGTGATTTGGAAGAATGCATGAAACTAATTTTGGAAATGCTGTCAAAACAGTTTGTATTTCTATTGTTTGTCTTACTAGATGAGAGTAAATTGATGCAAAATAGTGCACAATTCGATTCCTCCATAATTATTTTTACAGTTCTATCTTTTTTCTTTTGTTTTTGCAATCAGTACACAACACTTTTTGCTAGGGAACAATCCAAGGTCTTAAGAAGAAAAAAGTTGTGTGTGTGTTTTTTCTAAAAAATCTTAGATGAAATACTGTCATTTTCATAGAATCAGAATGCTTAGGGTTGGAAGGCACTTTTAGAGGTCATCTAGCCCTCCTCCCCTGCAGTGAACAGGGACATCTTCAATTAGATCAGGTTGCTCAGAGCCCTGTCCAACCTGGGTTTGAATGTTTCCAGGAATGGGGCCTCCACTGCCTCTCTGAGCAACCCATTCCAGTGTTTCACCACCCTCAGTGTAAAGAAATATCTTCCTTATATCTAGTCCAAATCTACCCTCTTTTAGTGTAAAGCCATTACTCCTTGTCCTATCACAACAGGTCTTGCTAAAAAGATTGTCCCTGTCTTTCCTATAGGCCCCCTTAATGTACTGAAAGGCTGCAATAAGGTCTCCCTGCAGCCTTCTCTTCTCCAGGCTGAACAACCCCAACCCTCTCAGCCTTTCCTCGTAAGAGAGGTGTTCCATCCCTCTGATCATTTTTGTGGCCCTCCTCTGGACCTGCTCCAACAGGTCCATGTCCTTCTCGTGCTGAGGGCTCCAGAGCTGGACGCAGGACTCCAGGTGGGGTCTCACCAGAGCAGAGTAGAAGGGCAGAATCACCTCCCTCAGCATGCTGGCCACGCTGCTTTTGAAGCAGACCAGGATATGGTTGGCCTTCTGGGCTGCGTGCACACATTGGTGGCTCATGTCCAGCTTTTCATACACCAGTACTCCCAAGTCCTTCTCGGTGGGACTGCTCTCAATCCCTTCATCCCCCAGCCTGTATGGATACCAGGGGCTGCCCCAACCCAGATACAGGACCTTGCATTTGGCCTTGTTGAACCTCATGAGATTCACATGAGCCCACCTCTTCTGCTTCTCCAGGTCCCTCTGGATGGCATCCCATCCTTCTGGCATGTCAACTACACCACTCAGCTTGGTGTCATCTTCAAACTTGCTGAGGGTGCACTTCATCTCGCTAAGTCATTGATGAAAATATTAAACAGGACCAGTCCCAGTATGGACCCCTGAGGGACAGCACTTGTCAGTGGCGTCCATTTGGACATCAAGCCGTTTGACCACTACCCTCTGGCTGTGACCTTCCAACCAATTCCTTAGCCATCGAACAGTCCACCCATCAAATCCGTATATCCCCAATTCCTGACAGACTACAGGTTCTGATCAAATTGTGCAGCTTTCACAGTTTAATGTGCATGGTGTCATAATATATGTAGTAAAGTGAAGTCACAGACCTTAAAGTTATAAGCAAAAATATATACTTATATGTGCTTTGTATGTAGTGAAGAGCACAAGAAAGCTTAAATTGACTGCACGTTTTCCAATTCTATAACTGCTACTTCTGACTGTATTATTTCAATTTTGTTAAGGTTATTGAAAGTAATCTGCAGATAATTTTTGTAGAAAGGAGCTGTAGGCTTTTCCTCTCAGTCTGAGAAGCACCTTTTTAGTGTAGAAACTGCAATATAAATGCAGTAATAGTAATGATCAAAGTAGTCGTAATCTGAGTCACAAGTCAAGTGTGAAAGCTTTAGGTGGTCTGTTTGTATGTATTAATACTTTCTAGTTCGAAAACAGAGAAACAGGAAAATCAAAGTGCGGATGGATAATGGGGCATATGCAGTGTGGCAGTCAGTCATCACCTTTTAAAACTATTTCTCTTCTGTTGTAACAGAAAACACAGTTGCTTTATCTCTTATGCCTTTCCTTGACAAAGGTATAGTGTGCTCTTACATAGTTGTAAAGCACCCCTGCAACTGTTTGAAAACTACTTGCGTGTAACTTCTTACCCTTCTGGCCTTATGCGATGTCATTTTAAGACGCTTGAAGCAAGGGCAGTCATCAATTACTCTGCTGTCTGAAACTGGTGCATGTTGGAAGCCACCAGTCCTAACAGCAGCACGATGATCTTAACATTTGTTTAAAAAAATCAAGCAGTAAACCATAAAATTAGTAACTTTATTCTCTACTTCTTTTGCAGTGACCACTACCTCTGATAAAGGAAAGGTAGCTGCATGAATGCTTTATTTATATTATTAGTCTTTCCAGGAAACATTCTGCGGCAAAATTTAAAGAAAGTTTTAAAATATTGCATAGTTTTGTCTTCAACAGTCTAATGTTCACTCTGGGATTTATGGTAATGTCACTAAGAATGCTTGCTATATATTCCTGCTAGAATATTTATGGTTTTTTCCATGTTGAATATCTTTAAAGACAAGGAAAGATTGTATAAACCATAGCTGGTTTAATATGTAATTTAAACAGAGATGTCGGTTTGCCACTGCCTTGTGTATTGTGTCATCTGTACTGGGCAAAGTGGCTTTAAAATGTTACCAAATGAGAATGGTCACGTCTAAAGTCCAGGCTACATACCTATAAGTGATACTACAGGGCTTTAGAGAATCAAACCAGCATTTTAAATGTCCAGTAGTACTGATTTCCCTTGACTTTATCGTTGTGTGTAGAGATAAATCATTCTGCCAGCTCCAGTTGGAGAGTGCTAAAGAGGTTTCTTAATAAATAGATGGCTCTATAGCTGGTTAAATTATTCATTGACTGCAATTTATATGGGAGAATCGTAGATCTTTATTTGGTTCACAAATTACCTACCACTTATTTGTAGTCATTTCTTGTTATTATAATCAACCCATATATAGGTCATGATTTTGATTAGTTTGTTGCTGATATTTGCTCATATAGTTTGTTCATATTTTAGATAGCATGTTCATGAATTGCCTGCTGCAAGTAGATGGCATTTGTATTCTCTTCTCTCGTGGGACAAATGTAAGTCAGAGGAGCCCTTTTTTTTCTGTTCACAAATTATCACTGTGTCTTTATAATTGCCCAGCTCTGTCGGGTAGAGACTATAAATAAATGTCCAAAGAACATATGCTGTGTGCTCTTCTGTGCCACCACTGGAAGTCAGAATGGCTACAAGCAGCAGCTACTGGATGAAGAACAGCTGGCTCTGTTTGCACGGGAGTGAGACTAATGTGCGGGCCAGGGAGGGAAAGGTTGTGAAGAGCTGGAGAAAAAGTCTCAGCCTTCCATTAAAAAGAGACCAGCTCCTCTTTATCACAGTGGTGTTGATCTTTCAGATCCTGTTTGACTACTTTATAAACCTAGAATGGACAAATAGCCTTTCTGGGTTTTCTGGGTACTAGCACCTCTTCTTCCTGGCAGGGAACCTAGACTTGATAACCCCTACATTCATTTGTTATTAGATAATTCTAATGCACAGAATATGAAGTTGCAACTGAAAGGTGTCTTACAAGGTACTCAGTGTTGTTCTGTTGTCTTCAAAGCTAAGGTACCTATTAGCATCTAGTCTATATTAAAATCTCTTGTTTTGTTCCTTGTAGCGTGTAGTGCTGGTTAAAAGACTTGGTCCTAATTTTGAAAACAGCTGTTGGAATTTGCCTTATCTCAGTGTGAAGTTTGACCATTGAACCAACTGTGTAACTCTTGCATGAATACGCAGCTGGTGTTCAGGACTCTTCCCCAGAGATGTGGGGAGGAAGCATTCCTTCTGACGGGACTTGGCCGTATCAGAACTTTTCAGAAAGGATTAGGCAACTTGTCACGTTGCTGAGCATTGTGAACATCTTTAGAATATTCTGCAAGGCCTTTTAAAAAGCCTTTAATTTAAGGTGGACATGCATAAGAGTGACTCAGTGAACCCTTCCTGAACAAAGAAGTGGAATAGTTAATTGGGGGGAGGAGAGAGGGAAGTTCAAACCATACATGAAACTCATGTTTAACTCAAAAAAACCCAAAATGTTGGATCACAGGCATGAGGGCATTATATGTGTGATGTTCAGTGTGAGCTGTCTGAACAACAGCTGTGCTTTATGCTGCAATTGCTGCTGAAGTTCCATGCACATCATTCTGGATTTGAAATGGATATATTTCCTGGATTTGGCTTATCTGGGGACTGAGGCATAGGGACATGTGCTATGCAAACTGAAGATGAGTTTGGGTAGAGGATAGTCCCTAAAACATTCTAGTCAGCCAAGTTTGTGATGCTTCTGGATCTGTACAGTAGTCAGTTGTCTTTCTGACACTTCCAATGAAACTACGACTCAGTTAAGAAATCAGGCGAGGTTTATTGTGGGTTATTATCTGAGAAACAGTTTTCTCCACTTGTGCATGTAAGTGCTTCTTCGATCTGGGCACTGGAAAATTTATTCAATGGGAAAACACTATCGTATTCATGGCAATCGTTAGGTAGTACAAGGTATTTATTACTGTGGTTGCATGAAGGAAGGCAGTAAAAAATAATAGGAGCAGTAAGCACTCCCTGTCCAGTCAGATCCAATCAGAGTTAATACATCTCAACTTTGGGAGACTGGCAGGGATCCAGGGCCTGTATTTGATAGTAATTTTAATCCTTTGTGTACGGTGTGGCATTCTTTACTGCTACACTGTGTCAGAAAGCAAGCCTTAAATCACAAGAATCATTTCTTCTTGAGATTAATATCTATGTGTATTATCTACTCTGCTACTTTAGTTAGAGGTTACACATTTCTTTAGAGGTGCTCGTCTCCACTACCTGTGGAGTCCAGTCTTACCTACTGACTAAACATTTTAGCAGATCTCTCCAAATTTGGAATATTTTCTATTCCAGAGAAGAAGCTTCTGGAAAATTAATACAGACTTTTGTTTGTTTATTTCGTTGTGAATTGTGTTACCCAATAACGCAACATTATAGTTTTATTTCTTTCTCTTTTCAGAATCCAGGATGTCAAAATTATGCATCTCTTGACAGGTGTAATGTTTCCCTTTCAGAACCATAAGAATTCTTGTGTCTTCTTTGCCTCAGGGCTGTAGGTTTTGTGTATGTATGTGTGATTTTTAGTGCAGTAAAAGTTGGATATTGGCAACAAGAGTGGCTGTAATTACAATCTATTGTCAAATGAGCATTTTCTAGAATAGGTGTTATTTGCATGTTGCTCTTGATATTGAATCTGTTTAGTTATCATCTAACTGGCCTCAGGGAGTAAAATTTTTTCCTGTTTGGGAAGAAGAGTGTGTTGCCAGTCACAGTCTTCTCAACCACCTGTGTCTGAACCACAGCCTAGTTTGTCCTAATTTATGTCTGTAAGTATAAGCTGGATGGCTCTTTAGACTTCTGAAAACCTCTTTTGGGATTCTTGGTAAAGGTGGTCTCATAGCACGTGCTCACATGTTAATGTGTGTATTGGCAGGATCTGTTTGAATCAAACACAGTAACTATGATCAAAGGCAATGAATACGTACATTTTGTTTTCGCTTAGATTTGATGCACCAGCATAGTCTAGATATTCTGTTTCATTTTGAACATGGCATTGTTGAAGTGCATTTCTTTTCTGAGCTGGAAGATTGTGCCATTTTGCATGCCAAGTCATTTCAATGTGATGCAAGACAAAAAAAAATGTTGTACTGGCCTTCTTTAAGTTCTGGCTTCATATGTCAAGAGCCTTGTAAATATTTTTTTATTACTGAGTAACTTTATAGACAGAACTTGGGTAAATTAAATACGAATTTAAAATGAGGTTATAGCTTGGTGAGATCAAGGACTTTGTGCTTGATGTTGTTATGAATCACGCCTTTGTTCTGTATTGCCTACCTAAGATTTCCAGATAACTTCACAAGGAAGAAAAGGAGAATGACTGTGGGGTATTAGAGCCAAACTTTAAATTGTTGTCAGTCACCTGTTTACCGAGTCCTGAGAAAGAAATTTCTCTTCTCAAACTCATTACAGCCTCATCTAAAGATTTTATGCTGTAGTTTTAACCATGTCCTCTCTGGATGAACAGCATTTCTTAAACCAGTGTTAGTATCTAAAGCATTGATATGTGTTTGAATTCTCACATTTTCATATAACTTTCTGAAGGGGATATGTATGGTGATACTTGGTATATGGGGACGTAATCAAGTAGCCATGCCTTGAGCAAATCTGATACACTTCCATGGGATTATCCTCTGCAATGAACACAGCAGCACGAGAGAGAAAGGTCGGTCTGTCGATACAGTGATCCGTATTTATATGGGCTACGTAGAGCTGAGGTTTAATTTCTCTTGGGCTTCAGAGTTCAAAGCCATCTCTTCCTGAGATGAGAGAAAGGACTGCTGTGGGTGGGGAGAAGCCCTCCCAGATCCCCTCACTGACAGTGTTTTAATCTGTGTGCAGAGCACACCGTTCATCTGGCCTGCAGATACCGGAGCACAGCAGCTCACAAGCCAAGTAGGCAGACGATTCAGCTAGAGACGAGATGCCTTGCTCCCTGCTGCAAGGACTATTCAAATATTTTTCCAGTGCCTTTTTAAATAAGCAGTAAGTGCTCCCTGGAATTCCCTAAGGGCATGGAAGGCACCTGTTGCTTGCAGGGCATAAAATCACGTAAGCTGCTGCTGAAAGTAAGGAAGAGGTGTTTTTCACAGGCTCAGTATATTGCTTTTCTCTCTCGCCCCTGTTCCCAGCCCTTTGATACTCTTCCCCATCGGTGTAGGTTAACACAACTCTCAGAGACTTCATGATTTTTCTTGGCTGCTGCTGAGACTTTTCTGTCTTGAGTTCAGCTGTCTCCTATACATCAAGGGGGACTAAGGTAACTGCCTGTCCCGAGTTCTGAATTTGTCAGCAAATCAAGTCAGCATTGCAAGAAAACAGCATAACAAAAGAAGTTTTAAATCTTCAGTAGGAAAAGATACCTGCTGAAGTATCTATACTAAGAAATTGTTACAGTTACATAAAACGGTTTTACAAAATATGAAGTTTCAAGTTTTAAATCTTTTCCCTCTAAATGGTATTGCTGTTCTGAATACCAGTTTGACCCATGAGTCTTAACAGAAAGCTAGCAGCTGAACCCAGATCTCACAAGTTTCCAAATTTATCCATAAGAACAATGTCTGTATTAAAACTTTCTGTATTAAAACTTTTATAATTGTAAAAAATAATTAAATGAGATTGAAAATTAAAGATCATGAAAAGATACTACTTCATAAAATCTTAAAATAACCAATGCTTTATGTCATATAAAGAAAAGTAATGCACCACAGATTCAAATGTAAATAAATGGGTTTTTAGCAACTCTAGCCTGTTAAGGAACTGTAGCTGCTATAGCTTTTGCTTATAGGTATTCTAAAAATATGTGTTAACTTCTGAGTAAGTTGAGTGCAAGAACTGTTATGGATATATTCAGCTCCTCCGAATCAGAAAAAAAAATTACGAATTTGTATCATCTGTCTTAGTCACATCGGAAGAGAAGGAGACTTTTGAATAAATGTGGCCATAGATGGCTTTAAATTCCAGTTTGACATAGGAGGTATGAAACGGCCACTGGGGGTTGGTACACAAATTGCACTATTTTCTAAACTATAAAACATTTTTGATTCATAGGAAGCACTGCTAGTGGAAACCTTAACTGTACCAACTTGCAATATACTGTACTTTAAGAAGCAGTGGACGTTTTGTGTATTAAAGCGGGTTTTTAACTTTTTGCATTGTAATCACGGGAAGAAGCCTTTACTGATTCAACTGCAAGTTGAGTATGTCCTTGGTGCTTTTGAGACATTGTAATACATGGGAATTAAGACTACAGGGGATAGAAGCATTCTAAAGAATGCATTGTGGTTAAAAAGCTTTCTCTGGAAAAGAATGAAGAGAAGACTGAGATGGTATTTGTCCTGATTTCTGTTGATAGGTAAATTCCAAAATCGTTTTACTTGAAAATTTAAACTAAATTTCTTTTTTTCTGGGGAGAGTGAGAGTGGGTTTAATCTTCAATAGTTGTTGGACAGTGTTTGTCATGAATTTGTATGTTCTTTCTCTGTCCTACCAAACACATGGCTTTGTTTGAGCAAAGCACCTTATTTTGGAATAACTAGTATCCAAATGAACAATTTTTTACTCAATAGACTCTTTGAATCAATAGTTCTAATTCCTGTGTGGAAAGCATAGTCCGTAAATATTCCCTTCTGACCTGGATTTGTCTGGGATAGAGTTGATTTTCCTCCCAGTAGCTGCTGTGTTTTGGATTTAATACGAGAAGAATGTTGATAACACTGACGTTTTCAGTTGTTGCTAAGAAATCAAGGACTTTCTCTAGTCCCATACTCAGCTAATGCGCAAGCGTGCAGGAGCTGGGAGGGAGCACAGCCAGACAGATAGCAGAGCTGGCCAATGGAAATATTCTATACCATTAGGCATCATGCTCAGTTCATGACTGGGGGTTCGCTGGGGGCAAGAATCTCCTTTTTTTTAATTCTCTTTTCTGTGAGTTTGAAACCTATCTTGTCCGGGAGTTCGAATTTTTCCATGAGTTCGGTCTTTTTTCTATGAGTTTGGCAAGTTGTGCAAAATTCATGAGTTTGGTGAAATCCACAAAGTTTGCAAGCTCCAGGAAACCGGGGCTGGCTGCACAATTGTCATCGGGCAGTGATAAAATTGTATTGTGTATAGCTTGTTTTGCATATTCAATAGTAGTAGTAGTGGTAGTAGTATTTCCTGTGTTTTCTTATTAAACTGTCTTTATCTCAACTCGTGAGGTTTTACCTTTTTTACCTTTTGTCCATTTCTCCTCCTCATGCCAGCGGGGGGGAAGGAGGGGGTGAATGAGTCACTGTCTAGTGCTTAGTTGCCAGCTGCTGGGTTCAACCACGACACCTTCATAAAATAAATAGATGTTAAATTTTGACATACAGCTGTGAGAGACTCCTCTAGTTGTAGAGATACAACTGAAGTTCTCTTGGAATAGCCACTGAGAAGAATTAAGGGCATGAAGAAGCTTGCTAATCATTCCAGGAGGTATGCAAATAGATTTTGGCAAAAATTGCACCTTTCAGATGCTTAATAGTTGGCAAATGAATTAAATTATATCTCCTGCATAAAAGCCTGGGGACCTGAAATAGACTGTCATACCTCCTTTGTTGACAGGTGCTATCAAAAATGTATCTTATTTCAGCTTTAATTCAAATTAGTTTCCAGTACAATAATATTTACTTGAAATGCAATAGGAAAGTGGGAGTAAGAAAGAGTCAAAGTAAAACTAAAATATTATGCATACTTGCTTTTTATAGACTATCTTTTAAAACTGCTGTTGTTACATTCAAGAAATGAATAACAAAACCAAAACATATTGCAGAAATACTAGGGATCTTACCCAGAGAAGAATATTTTAATTTTTCTACATTTTTCTTCTGCTGCTTCCAAACCTCTCTTCAAAGAAAGAGCCAAACCTTCCCTATTTCCTAAGTGTGGTAGGTAACCAACTGTACTGTGCTTTGAAACATTTAATGCACTGAACACTGTGTGGTATAACTGTTTGTATATAATTTAAAGATGGCTTTTACTAAAGTATGTTAAAATGATGTAAGTACCATTTTTACACTTCTTTTTTTTCTTATTAATTGTCCGGACACCAGAAAACTGTATAATCTGATTGTAGGATTGCTATGGACTGTGTATAGTATGACAGGAAGCAGGAAATTGTGATTGATTAGTTGTGGAAGTTGCTTTTCCTTAAATTTGGAAGTCTTTGCTTCCCTGCTCATTTTTCTTAACTTTTCTCTTGCTACTAAAGATACCAGCAGACCAGCAATGACTATGTTTGTGCCTGGACTTTCCAAAAAGCTTTTAAGCTGTAAAAGTCTGTGCTTTTGTCTGGCTCCTATGGCCAAGGATTCTTAGATTGTTGTTACTCCCCAGTAATTGTAGAAATACATAAATAACCTCTGAAATCAAAAACACTTTGAAATTTGGCACGGAGAGGGGATGATTTGGTTTAAAATCCAGGATCATAAATAAACACCCAAAACAACCGCCCTGCTTTTCTTTCTGGAGTAGACCTAGAAAGGACAAGTTTTTGTATTTACTTCACATGGAGCGAAAAACTCCAAGATCAAACATATTCACTATTTTGGGCTAAGGTCTCACATTAACAAGCTGCAAGATTTCTCAAGCCCCAGACTGTGGCTTTCTTTGTTAAACATCTCTTGTTCTACTTAGAAAATCCAGTTTCTTGAGACACATTGATGATGCTGTAATGATTCAGCCGAAAATATAGCTTACTTGGTAGATTATGTAGATTTTTAGTTGTTTTGCATTCTTGCAACTATAAAAAACAAGTAGGTAATCTAAGAACTTCAGTTAGGGCAGGCTCACGTCTTGGTGGTTTGTGTATATTTTCTGCAGGTGACAGAAACCAATTAGTATTCATTTTTGTTCCAGAATTTCAGTGTTATTAATACTGGCTTTTATAGTACCAAGTTTGTCACATGGATTACTGTTGCTCCAGTTAATCAACTTTAATGAAATTTAATTAAATGTTCATAAGCAATGATTGATGAGTTTTCCAGAGTGCTTGCATACTTTTTCTCCAACAGTGTCCTACGGTGGACTAAGGAAAACTAAGATATTTGAGTAAGGCAGAGCCTAAGCTTCTCTGTTTCCTGTGAGTAAGTGATCGCACAGAGGGTAACCAACATTTAGCCTATTTAGTGTTTAAAAACAAGTCTTCATATTAACAAGGCAGAACAATTTACAACATTTCTTGGCAAAAGGTAACAAAATTCTTTTTGTATTTCCAGCTACAATATTTGTTAGAAGCTTTTGTTATACAGTTGCATAATTGCCTTTTTAATCTAATAAAAATGCTTTATATCTGTATTTCTGTTAATATCCACCAGTGTCTTGTTATCATCATGATGATAATGAGCTGTAATAGCAAAGCAATCAGAGTAGTTTATTGTTGAAATTCTTCTTATGCTTATCACAGTTTTTATTCACTGGAAAGCCTGCAAAACAGAACATGTTCAGATTTTTAACTTCCATTTTTAACTGCAACTCATAGAAAAATCAAATCATCTCTATTGTTATACCAAGAAATATATTAAAAGTAGAGAAAGAGAACAAATTAAGTAGCACACTGGTCAGATTATTCAAACAGAGGTTTAATTTCAAATGGAGAGACAAACTATGAACATGTAAAGCTCGAAAGATAAAAAGATGTTAAAAATTGAGATTTGTACCTTGATAACACATCAGATTCCATATTCATTTTTGAGGTTCACTTTTTTCCCCAAAGAAGTAATTAATATAGATTTTAAAATATGAAAATATTTAAAGTAAAACACTTTAAATTCAGGTGGGAATTTAAATATCAAACTGTATTCTTTTTGTTTTCTGTATCCTTGTAGAGATCCTACATTTATGCGTAATATATTTTTAATTTTTAAAGCAGAACGGTCGAAGCTCAGTCTTTCACTTGTCCTTTAGGCTGTAGTGTGATTAAAAACCTATTCCTCTAAATCAAGTATAAATACGTATCTCAGAAACCTGGAGGTAAAAGATAAATTAAGTTACAGAGAATGCTTATACTATCTTCTAAATATGCCCTTGCTTTAAACCAAATTGTACCCCAGACCCATATGGGAAAACAGATTATAGCAAAGGCTTTAATTACCCATATTCTACTGGTGATTTAGCTAATTTTAAAGTTATTTTTAGGAGGGGCGAAAAAGAGCAAGTTTTAAATCCACTCATGTTCTGTGTAACATATGCATCTTTTTTGGTGCTACACAGATTGCTAAATCAGAAGTCCTGGGCTTTCCCTTTGGAGGCTCAGCCAGCTGCTGTGTTAGCTGTTCCTGTGTCTTTTTTCTGTGCGGCACACACTTAAGCCCTGATGCAATCTAATACTTTCTGTCATAGAAATAGTTCTGTGCTGGTAACTAAATGCACATTCTGCTTTGCAGTCGGGCTTTCTTTCACGTCCTGCAGTGGAGGAAAGCAAATACTGATGATACTTTTTTTTCACAGAGGATTTTTATCAATGACTTTGCAATTTCTTTGATTTTGCACTATTATATGATCTGTATGTCAGTTTTATATTTGGTATTTCAGTTTATTTTTCTGAAAGACCTCTGCCTTGAAGACAATCCTAATACCCTGTTTTTTCTGTTGCTATGGTGTTTAATTAATACAAATGTTATATGATGAATGTAAACACTGTTTATGTACACACGTGGATAACATTTACAAGAAATTTAACATTAACATGTTTTTTTCTTTAATTTCAAAAGTCTTAATATTATCTGACTGCTTTTATTTTCCCACTGGAAAATTAATTTGTATTCAACAAATAATATGCAAAACCAGTATATAATGGTTCAAAATCAAAATAATTAATGAATTTTATTTTCCAAAGCCTGTTTCAAATTACAGTTGAAAATATATATAATTTATATCCATTTTAACTGCGCTTTAAAATGTATTTTCCCAAATATCCATTTATTAGTTTTAAACTTTGCTTTAAAACAAAATAACCTGATTATTATGTTGACAGATTGTTAAGGGTGTCAGTGAGTCTGTTTTCACATATTAGAATGTACAGAGAGTTGTGTATTTCTTGGATAGGTGGTACATTATTCAATTACAAATGTCACCTGAAGTACCGAATATAGCTTTAGCTGTGTCTTGCATTACCTGTCACTTTCCTCCGTATTGACCACATTCTTTCATCTGGTTAATATATCTTGCTTTTCTAAACAATATTTTGTGAGGAAATTGCAAAATTGGCCCTTATTTACGTTGACTGTTCTTAGTTTATAATTTGCAGTCAGTTTTGCTGTTCCTGGAGTTTTTCTTCTTATATGCGAGGAGATCTTTAGATCTGTAAAGGCACCTTACTGTGCCCATGAAGTACAGGAATGCTTGTAAAGTCGCAAACATAGGCATACAACTGGCCTGATGGTATATTTGAGACAATTACAAGTTTCTTTTGCTGGCAACTCATACAGTTTAGAAAGTACCAATGAATTTTTTTTGCGATGTGACTGAAAGATGATACCATAGGCTTCTCCACTGAAAAATGTTGACTGGGATTCTGTGTGCTGGTGCTGGCTCAGTTGCTTTCTGGAGACCAACCCTCTCTCTAAGATACTGTGCTAAACTTCAATAAAATTAACATTAAATTAGGTTTTGTTTCACTGTCAAATATGACATGAGTTAAGACTGAGTTTCCCTCCTGAAAAGGAATGGGAAGAGGTTTTTCCCTTCTTTTAAAGAAGTGAAAGGAACTAACTTCAATATTGACTCATTTTGGATGATAGGTTAAAGATGTTTTTGCTTGAAACATGCAGCAATATTCGTAAACATAGTAGCTCATATAAATATTTATTCTTCTTCATAGCAAGAAGTTGCTACAACTTCTTTGAGTGTCTTTATTTCTGTTAGGAGGAAACTCCAGAAATTACAGGTTTATTAGTTTATTGCATCTGGCGTTTGTTTTGTATGTTCATTTTCTGTTTTCCTTTGTAGGTGTCACCATAGATATTACAATGATTTCAACCACACTCTTGCAGTGTTCTCCATTGCTGTCTATTCTTTATACAATTTGCACCTTAAACTTTGCTTCTCAGTTTTAAAGATCATCCTTTCATTTTGTCCCATTATATTTTTGTTCATTAGTCTCTGTTGCCTCCAAGCTTGTTCTCTAGAACCCCATCTCAGGCTTTCCATTCAGTTCTATTTCTTTCCTCTTCATCTTCATTCACAGTGAATAGATTTCGAAAGTTCAGTTGCTGGTTTTGCAGATCTCTTTAAAAGTATTGCAGTACAAGTTAACAAAGCACATTATTTACTCATTCTGGCCAATGTCATTAACTTCTACTACTCCTGTATATACTCGGTCATCCTTAAACCAAGGCTGTCAGGTGTCTGGATCTATTACAGCATGTCTTGTTTATGCTCAGAAAGCGAAGATGCCATTCATTTGGATTCTTAAATAGCTGTTGGACTCAGGCTTGACATTTGTGATGAAACTGGAACCTTGCCTGTGTCCATGGCAATAAAGTTACATCCATTAGGAAGGTCTGTGTTTACTATTCTTCTCAGCTATTTCTTGGTGGAAATGGACAGTTAGTTTGATTATAAAGTAAATATTTGCTTGAAAGATTTTGATAGGTCTGAAACCCTCCATGCCCCAGAGCTGTATTCAAGACTAATTTATTCCCCTACTTCTCTTTTTATTTTGCTTTATAAATATGGTGTGAAAATGATTGAACAGACAACACTTTTGAGGATGGAACTTTCACAAGTTTTTTAGGAAATCTGCAATCTTTGCTGGAGGCTGGATGCGTAATTTTGCACAAATTGTAGTAACATTGGAAGCACTGGAGCAAAACACCTGACTTGAAAGTACTGATGCAATGGCTATGATTTTCCACTGTAAGGAAGCCTGGTATGGACAGTAGTACATGCTAGTATAGCTTGAGGATGTTGATAGCTATGTATCCTTGCTACATACCATAGTCTTATGAATGTAGCTGCCAATTCAATCTGTGTCTGTCTTAAAGTTGCAGAATAAAACCAGATCCTCACCCTAGTTTGGGCTCCCAGGTTTTCGATGCAAAATCAGAGTCATAGGCAGGAGGAATTTAAACCAGGGAAGATAGATTATAGAAGGTCAGAAGCAGGAGAGTCTACTGAGGCAGAGGTAGATCTCAGATAATGTTTTATTCCTTTTTACTGAACTTGCATATGACCCACATTGCTGCTGTGAAGGGCAGTGTTTCTTCCAGACAATCTGTGGGATCTCTGGCACTGCTTCTTCACTTAAAGCCCAGTCATTTAGGACTTTTGGCATTTCTGTATGAGTGCTGGTCCTCTTAGACAACGAATCGGAAACTAATTATTTGGGAGGTGCTGAAAGAAGGCAAAAGGGAATGGGAGGAATGGAGACAGTATGACAAGATAAGAAGGAAGAACAAGGAGCAATAACAGCTGTCCTGGGGAAGGCATTAGTGCTGCAGTTCTCAAGCTGAGAATGGTTTCTTTCATTGTAGAGTAGTACGCTGCTGTAACCGTATTCTCCAGGTCATAGACCTGAATGTAAAAGAATTTTAATTCTGCCCTTTACAATAAACAAATTTACTGAGGAGAAAAGAAACACAAAACATTCAGGTTTGATTATATTCTCCTGTCCAAAGCTGCACCTCTAAATCAAGTGTGTATGTAGGCATGGGGGAAGAAGGCATCCAGTCTTGTTTATTTTCTTCTGTCTTTGGGGAAGTGACAGCACAGTGAGAGGAAGAAATGTTAGACTGTACAAGAAGTGTGCTGAATGCATACCTGATTTTTGCTTCGTACAGGAAAAGGATGGCAAGCCAAGTGCAATGTACCATGAATCACTGAATCTGTTGGCTGCCGGTTAGACAAGTGATGTAAAGTCATACTAACTGATCTATAAGGTGATACCAACTCATTCACATGTGTAAAATGGTCTCACTGCTGCTGCTTTTCTTCCTCTTAGTACATTTTTCAAGCTTTTGTGCTCCAAAAAATTCATTTGATTTTTCACTCGGTGACTAACTAACACAGCCAGTGATTTTTTTTTTCTGGGCAGTTCTCAGAACATATTTTGACCTGGAAACTTGCATCCAGCGAGCACCAGTGGATACGCTGCTTGTTATGCTGTTTAGTTGAGCTGGCTGTCACTTAATTGTGAGGCAGAACTGACTCTTGGCAAAGGTTTAATTAATTTGTGAATATAACTCTACTTTAGGTTGTTTGGAAAAAAAGTGATAGTCAAATTAAAGGGTTTTTTTAATATCAAAAACGTTAAATTGTAATGAAAATTTAAGTTGTCATTTAATGCAACTTTTTTCTGACAAATACTCCTACGTACAGTAAATCCTGACAAGCTTGTTTATACCAAGAAAGGAGAAAAATGTACACAGTTATATGAAGTGATTATATGAAGAACTGAGTGGTTGACCAAAAGACTTTAACATGCGGATCTTTAACATGACCTGTTACACTGAAAATCTTGTTAAGAGCAAAGGGAATACACTTTATATACTCAGCTAAGCATTTATGGTTCATATAATTAGTTTTGTCTAAGAAAATGAAGTCCATATTATCTAATTATGAAAGTTTTGTTAGTAATGTGGTTTAAATTTTATATATAAACTTCATAGAATCATAGCATGCTTTGGGTTGGAAGGGACCTTTAGAGGTCATCTAGCCCAACCCCCCTGCAGTGAGGGGGTTACTTCCTACCGACTCCCCCTGTTACTTGATGTCATGCTGCCTCTTCCAGTACTGCTCCAGGTCTGAAGACTGACCCTTCAATGTTCCTCAGGAAGGGGGAGAACATTTCAACAGTTAATTACTTTTTGGGTTCTCTACCTCCTCTTCAGTTTTGGAGTCTGCTAGAGGCTACTTTTTTGTGTTTTCTTAAGGTTGCTTACTGGCTGTTCCTTACGCCTTCCCCGGCGAAGCCTGCCCTCCGGCAGCACCATTACCCTGGCGGGGCTGTGTTCCCCCTGCAGTGACTGCGTCGGGGTGCCAGCCCCCTGCCCCGGGCACTCCTGGAGCGAAGCCAGCGCAGGGAGGGCACAGGCCCGCGGCCACCTGGCCATCGCTGCCACGGCTGGAACCAGCTCCCACCAAGGCATGGCCAGGCCCATGCTGGGACCCTGCGCTGACAGCTGCCCACCAAGCCTCTGGCCTTGTCCTGGTGAAGGCAAAACCTATATTCACTGGGCTGCAGAAAAAAGTATCCCAATCATTACTCTTGCAATTGTTACCGACTCACAAGAGATGTTACAGTCTTTCGCAGCTTCACATGAGTAAGAGCTGATCTCAGTATGGGTTTGCTGCATTGGATCTTTGATATTTACTATTGCCGGCGCACGGAAGATTGCACAATGCAGTTTTGGTCCGACAGCTACCTACAATATTTATCAGTATGAGAATGTCATCCTTTGTGATCAGAACAAATGTTCTTTGGTAATTAATTTTAAAATCTTTGCACGAGTGAATCAGAAATCTCATTGGTCATCTGACCCTAGTTTGTGATGCTTAACTGTCTTTGCTTAGAAATCACAATAAGAATGGAACTGAAGAGCAAATGCTAAAAGATATGATTTTTCAGAGGTCAAAATCCAGAAAAGTAGGAAGAAGGGAAACGGCCTCATTTTATTGTTATATTCACCTAGACTCAGTTAAGACCTGCAGATATTCATGCATATGTGCTTTATTAAACAAATGCAATACATATCTAAATCCCACAGTTTTTAACACTTAGAATATTAAAACGGACTGAGGCAAGGAATGACTTAATTGCTTTTTAAACTGCTTTAAACATAGTGAAAGATAATACAATCTGGTACACTGAAATCAGTAACCCTTGCTGCAAATGTGCATTTATAATAGCCAACATTTGAAAGCTTGTTTTCTAGTGACTACTGCTCTGACATCTGTTCTGCACTAAGAAAATTATTTGTTTGGTGTATTACATCACATGGAAAAGTTTAATGGCTGTTTCCAAGATTTTTTTCACTGTACTGTAAGCAATTTAGTAAAGTCCTGTCAAAGTGCTCCCACATTTGGGTCTTCATTGAAAGGATCTGGCATGGGACGAAGATTTGTTCACGGAATGACACCAAGTAGATAGAATTGCTAGTATGATTTTTATTAACTCATTTTCTTCTTGCCTTTGCAGACTATGGCACTATTAAGAAAGTGCTTGCCCCGATGAACCAGACTTCAAGCAGCTGCCTGCTCGAGGAAATTGAACTCCTGCCAAAAAGTCAGCGAGAGCCCATCAGGAGCCTGCAGATCCTGCACAGCCAGAGTGTCCTTTTTGTGGGCCTTCAGGAACATGTCATTAAGGTTCCTCTGAAGAGATGTCCCTTTTACAAAACATACAGGTATGAAGAATCAGGTAGTTTGATTTGATTGAAGAAAAGTGCTGGGAGGGTGGCGGTGCAGGAAAGATGGGAAGGAGAAATGGCTGTTACTAGGAATCCAAATTAATTACCTCTCTAAACAATGACTTTCTGTGTACACTGTGTATCAGAAGTGTCTCTTCTTATACTAACTTGTTAGAACTAGATGAGACTCCCAAGGAATTATATTGATATTTAAGTGTCATTGTACAGATCCTGCATTGCAAAAATGAACAGTAAGAAATAGTTTATATAGAAAACAAGTATCTCTTAATGTGCAATATAGCTGCTGGTTTGAAATATTTAAAGCTTGAAACTCAGGCAAGTCTATGTTGGGGTTTTTTTAAGCTGTATTATAATTGAGTAAACAAGATCTCTGCGGGTTCAGAAAGAAAACTGAATTGGATGAACTGAGATTTAAGATTAGTTGGAAAAATTGCTATTTAAAGGTAGTGCTGGATCAGGAAACTAAGAAATGGAAATATTCTGCAGGTGAAAGTGATATGCAGCTAACAGTTCGATCAAACAAGGAAAATAGCTTACAAATTTTCACTTAGTTTTAGACTATTATGGTAGTTGAGGAATTTAAAGTTCAGCATACAACTTTTACTATAGGTTATCTAAAAACTACTTCTGGGTTGGAAGCATATGCTATGAGAGATTGTTAAATTCATCTAATTAGTTATATCTTCCCTTTGATGTAAGTGTGGTTCCAGTAATTCAGCACAATTGTTTCATTTTACATCAGATAGACTCTGAACCAGTGTGATGAGCTTTTTGAGAACTATGGCAGATACATTTGTTTGGTTTGTAGCTTGTTTTGCAGCTTGTTTTGCTTTCATCTTGTTTAATATATGTTCATTTGAAAAGCTGGACTATTAAAAGAGGGAGGAAGGCTGCAAGTTGCCTTTCTTGGCTGCCACACTCAGGATCATGGAGATGTTATCTGTGCAGCAGACAGAGAGACTACACCTCCCATGAAAGACAGCAACTGTTTGCAGGTGGAGAGGTTTCTGCTGTCAGCGGGAACATGCAGGTGGTCACAGCAGGGAGGTGACCACAGGACGCAGGTGTAGAGCTGTGGCTCGGAGACAGTGGAAGGACTTCTCCGAGGGACCAGGCTCTGCGTGGGGATTGGTGCCGTGAAGGAGGGCCCTGAAAGGCTGCTGGGCTGAGAGTAAGACTGAAGGAAAAGCTGTACCCTGGGAAACTGGAGTAGACCAGGGAAGGGAGAATTCTCGCTGTTACAGTTCTTTACCAGCCCCCCTTTTTTTGTATTGTCTTATGTAGCATATTTTAGGTATTTTCTACTAAAATAGTAGTGATAGGACACTCAAAGCCCCATTAGAAGTCCTGCAAATCTCACTTTAAGGAAAAGTTCTGTAGGAGTATGTCTCTGCCTCAAGCTTTTGGTTGGTTTAGGGGCCACCATGGGACAGTTTCAACTTTTTTTGGTTTATTGAGTTGAAATAAGATGTGTGGTGGTCCTGTAGCCCTTTTTGTTTTATTTCCTCCTTTTTGTTAAGTGAAGGACTTGTATTTGGGAGAGGGAAGGGTTATATGTGTGTATACCTTGACAAGGAAAAAATGTAATGACATATTCCTGTGCTTCTTTCTTCTTGAATGTGACATGATTATGTCATTTTGGTTGTACAAGACATTGAGCATGTTTTCTTAAGCAGATGTATTTATTTCAAAAAGGGAGGTTGGACTGGTATCCTTCGTTTTCTTAGGGATGCTGTGAAGCAGAGAGAGCTCAGTAATATGGGTGTCCCATATTTACACCACGTCTGCACTCTGCTTGACACATTTCAAGACTGGAGCCTCATTGTGTTGTTAGTGAGGTGTGAACTCCAAAATCTGGAGGTGAGACTTCCAGAGCACCTGCTTAACTGGTGCCTGTGTGGAGGTCCCACAAGGTCCCTGGTACCTGTGCTCTGTCAGGACAATTCCCAAGGAACACCAGTGCTACCCTGGCTGCGGGGCCCAAACAGGCTTCTGCCCTTGAGGGGTGGGACCGCTGTCTCAAATGATAGACCCCATACATGGCTGCAGGCTAGGCATTCCTCTCCCTTTTTGAGCAATGAGATCTAAATGACTAGATTTAAAGAGTATTTTAAAAAAAAAAATGTGGTACTGTTTCCATTTTACTGAGTAGAACAGTAGTTAAATGACTCAAATCCTGCTGAAATGATAATTTATTCCTCTGCCCAGAGGTATGTGAAATCTCGTCTTCCACTGGAATGACTGACTTAAAAGGACATACAATTATTGCTTGTGGGGTTTTTCAGTCATATCTTTTGTAGCTGTATCACTTTGCTTGAAATTATTAAATAACCATTGCACCAGAAGGGTTAGCATTCACACTTTCTTCCTGATTAAAGAGTTCACCAGCAATTCTAGCTCTGTTTTGTGAGAGAGTATTTACAGGAGTGATCTACATAAAATAAGGCATCTTCTCGTCATCCGTCATTAAAAACTCAGATCACTTGGAAAATGCAGAAGTAATCTTTCTCTTGCTTGTTGCTTACTTCTGGCTTGACTAGTTTTTTCCTCTCTTAGGCTGGACTTCAAGCATATTTCGTTCTCTACATGTGGAGAAAGTGTAGGTATCTTATTTGGGACTATAAATTTCACTAGGTAATGAAACATGTGAAACTTATTCACTGCATTGCTGGGTGCTTTAATACTCACATTCTTGTTACATGTGGCCAACTATTACTTCTATACTATAGCAATGGGTAAATAGAGTAATGAGTATACCTTACCTAAGGAAAATGCCTTGTGGCATTGTGATTCTTTTTTTTGGATTATTTCAATTTTATCTGTTCACATTTATCGTACCTAGGACTGTATAACTGTGCCAAGGCTATATTCTGAACTTCCATCAATAATAACTAAAGTTTCTTCTCCAGATCAAGGGTGTGTGTAGTCTTTAATATCTACTTCATGTAATTTTTTGAGCATGCTTGTGTATAAATAACAGTCTTAAAAAAAGCAGGAGTCTGAAGATGTGCTGGCTCATCTGTCCTGCCTTTTTGTGTCAATGGCAGAGTGCTTGCCTTCTAATCTTTTCTAATCTTTTTGTTTAGGTTTATTTCAAGGGTTTCAGACAATGCAACTTCAGTCCTTCTGTTGAGCAGACTGTTCCACAAAGTTAATATCTCAATGTCAAGATAATTTTATTGAGATTGTCTATTTTTTATTTTTATTTCATTATTCCTTGTTTTATCTTCACGTACCAGCCTCTAAAGCATGTGGTTATTGTTTTTATTCATGGTTTATTATGTCTCCTTAATCATCAATCTGATATTCTGTACATATTTAGCTAATTCCTATTTCCTTGTAAATCTGTTCCTCCAGCACTTTGTTGTGGTGGAGTCCTTTGTAACACAGTGTTGCCTCTGGCACACATTCACTCAGTTTCAGGGCAGTCCTTTCTACCAGCTCACGGCTCCGCTCCCACAAACGCTGTTATCGAAGGCCTTTGAAAATATTGTTTTGTATTTGGAGACAAAATTTGATTGGGTTTGTTTTTGGTGTTCTAGGTGCAGTTCAGTGCACTTTATTGCTGTGACATCATACCATACCACAGGCAGAGCCTGTTGTCACACCTGTAGTTTGGGTTGCTCAGCGCTTTCTGTTATGCCGGGATGTTTTCATTGTTTATGAGTTACTCGTGTGAGTTATTTGGATTGACAGTTATCATGGAGGGGGTCTCCCTCAGACTTCTGCCAGTGGTGGAATAGTTTTGAACATCCTGTCATAATCCTGCTGTTTTCAGGAATTAACCAAGGAAAAATAGTTTGGGCCATATGAATTCATACAAACAGTTCTCCAAAAAGCACTGGTGTCTTCATAGTCTAGGAGGAGACAGCAGAGCAGTTACCTTAGTTTGGCTCTCCTTGGGGAAAATCCTGAAGATTTGACCAGGTGGTTAGCACCTGGTTATTGCAATTCACACATGTTTATCAAACTTTTACGGAAGACCATCAACATTATTCACTGGAGCTATTATTTTCACTAAGAATTCTCCAGCTCTTTGTACTTCTTCAGAGTTGAGTAGGGCAAGCATAAAGCACAACTGACTTTTGTATACCCACTAATTAACTATAATGTGAGATATATAGAATGATTATCATGAGAAGATAACTATTAAACTCCCTAAAGTTGCAGTGTTTGCTATTGACTTTGAAGGCTCTAAGCATCTGCAATAAGGAGTAAGATCTGTAGCAGGAGGGTAAAGACTCCACCCCCTAAAACAAAGAACCAGTAGACTTTCTTTTATTGGCAGCTGTAGCCTTCAAAAGCAACCTTGGATGGCAGTGATTTCGCTGAAGCAAATTTGTCGATCTAGTAATTTGTGCTGGAGTTTTCAGTGCATCGGTTTTGAAAGCAAGGGCAGTGAAAGGTTGTATCAGCCTAATGTTCTGCAAAATCTTACCAAGCAAGGGGCAAGAATTGGTATTTCTGGTTGAAGATAGGTTTCACACACTTAGAAGGCTTGATAACTGATCTTACTATGATGTTATGTCTAAATAAATAAATAGTGCCATCTACTAAAAGCTGTGTAAATAGTGACTAGTGTAAAAAAACAATTTTTAAACATTCTTGAGTATTGTTTATTACATTATATGCTTAAAATACTATTAGGTCAAGAGATTGTTTTGCTAAGTAATGTTATCATAGCTATTCTACTGTAACCCTGACTTTTCCGTTTCTGTACTGAATCATTTTTATTTTGGGTTCTTTTTTGTTAACCATCAGATATGCAATCTGTACATAAGAATATAAAAGATAAGTATATAAAAGATAACTGTAGCAGCACAGTAATAAGAGGGATAAAGGATTAACTAACAGAAGAAAACAATTATTGCAGATTTGGTTGTGCTTTATTTCATTCCTAGAACTCCAGTTAGGTTATTGGATTAAATATTTCAACCACCATTGCATTCTTTTATTTTAACTTGGCTATAGTTGTTGCTTCCTCGGAAGTAGTCTTGCATTCAGTACAAACCTGTTTTCCTGGGAATAAAACACCGTGACAATCATTACATAGTAGAATCATGATTCCTGTATACTAATATTATACAAGTTAACAATTAGTAATGTGGGCTAAGATACTACTGGGTGCTAATGTGTCCAGAAGAGCTTGCCAAGACATGGAATTGAAATTGCTGTTTTGAATAATCATTCCAGAATAGTTGGTTTGGATATCCAGGTGGATTTCCTTATTTCAAAATATGCAAGCCTTATTCCAGTTTAAATCAGGGAAACGCACTGGTACATTAGAATGTCGGAATTACTTGAGGCCTAATCTGAATTAGTGATTCCAGACTACTATTCCAGAATCAGAATCTTCATAAATTTCCCAAAGTAGGAGAAATCATAATGCTGTCTTGAAGACTAGATTATAAGCACATTTGGATGTGAAGTCTTTCTTAAGGTATGAGGTACACTGCAAAATTATCTTCAATTGGTGTGAACTTATGAGAACACTAGTAAAGTCAGCAAAACTATGAAGTAAGTGCAGTTGAAAATCTTAGTCCCTCAAAAGAAGTAGAATATTAATACCACGGTGGGGAGGAGAATCAGCTGAAGCTCTACAGATCTGAGGTTGACCTGTATTTCCTCCCTGCTCTGTGAGACCCAAGGTTTTTGCAGAAAGTGTCTTTGTTTATCTGCCCCACAGAATGCATCAGAGACAAACCATGCATTTCCATTTTGCTGCACCTAAAATATTTAGTCACAACTCTTTGAAGTGCATAATCTATGCATGTATGTATTGTATTGTAAGCATACATTTTTGGCAAACAAAAAGGTATTTTGATAAGCAGCTAGAATTTTACAGCCTGGTCCCAATGTATTTATTGCAATACCATATGAGGACAAAGGAAAATGTCTTTTCCTTTTAGTTTGCAGAGTTGTAAGAAAACCAGATGGACTTGACTACATATTTGCAATTCAGATTTTATTAGTAGGATATTATTTTAAACAAAGAAGTGAGCTAAGAAATAAAAATTTAAAACAGGCATGTGGTTTTCATATGTCTTGATGTAATTAATTTCTTCTCTTTAAAAAAATACTGAAAGTTTGAGGAATTTTAAGTTCGGTGTAGTTACTGTTAAGTTTTTCCTTAAAATCACCTGACATGTTTAAAGCAACCCACTTTTCAAGAGAACATTTCACTAGTCATTTGATACTTGGCAAGTGTATTGTCTGGAAACAGGAGTTAAAGGCACTGGCTGGTTTAAAAACAAATGAACAAACACCGGCAAATCTGGAAGATTTTTATATTTTAAAAGAATTTAACATGCAGGCAGGCCAGTACATAAGCTATTCATCTCAGCTTACAGTGCAGCGCATTCCAAACCAGTTGTTTTCTTAGGAGAATTATTTGAAGCACTTAATATTCTTTAACCTTTTAGTGGACATTTTAATTTATTTGAAGTTTTACAGAAAAGTAACATCCGAGTTTGGAGTCCACTATTGACCTGAATGTATGAAAGAGAGAGTATTTTAGATGCAGTAGTGTGAAGCACAGGCAGGATTCCAGAACAGTTTTGATGCTCCAGTTCTACAAGCCCAAACTGAGTGACTTTGAAGGCCATCTGCTTCTGATAATAGGTTGTCAGGCCAGTGGAGATATCTACCGTTACTTCTGGAATGAGAAGTAACGGTGCCCTCAGAATGTTGAGATAGATACCTGCTATCTGGTTAGTGCTTTTAAGGAGTCAAGTTGTACATCTTGAATCTGGGCCTGCTGTCTTTATAATTGAGTCATATTCTAGTATAAAGTTAACCTCAACATTGAAGTTCCAAAGAACCTAGGTTACAGCTGACTAAAAGGATATGGAAGTTGTGTACCCTGTTTACGTTTATGTCTGCTAAAGATGTGCAGGTCTTTTAAAAACATGGGGATGCCGTATGAAAGCATACACATCCAGCCTGGGCAATGACTGTTATTGCTGTTCTGATCTAGGAACACATGAACTTGTGGGAAGATCCACAAATCTGTTGGTTTTGGGTTGCCTTGCTATGTAAGTATCTCAGATTTTGAGGGCCTATTTGCCAGCCACAGATTTGTAGGCTCTAGTTTCATCCCATCAAAAGGGATCTGAACACCCTAGCTGCACCCGGTGGTCCCAGTATTTCCAGGCTCCTACCTCCTAATCAGAGGGCTGGAAGATTGTCTTGGCACATTGATGTGGACGAGGACCTCAAGTGTTATTTTTTTACAATGAATAGCAAGTCTACCTTCTCTTGTAGAGAGCATGCTCTGAACGTTGTCTTTCACATTTATTCCCAGGAGAGCCACCTGGAAGCATCTATATTCAGATAATTGTGTGTTATAAACAATTTTGCTAAAAAAAAAATTACATAAATTCCTGATTATGGTTTTGAATGGAGGAGCTTGTAAATTTAAGGCTAGTATTTTTGTTGCATGCTGCAAGATTGAAGCATACCTAGATGGATTTTGATTCCCTTATAGAAATTCAAGTAGGAGGAAGCAGTAGTAGTCCACGTAGAGTGGCTGAGATGATTAAAGGATTTGATTTTTCTTAATGGTATGGGCAAGGGCTAAGCAGGATTCTGAATTTTTGATGTGCATCTTAGTTTGAGCTCCTAGGACTTTATAAATTGTGTGCTTACCACTTCTGTTCTTCTGCGTCATGTGTCTATATCTTTAGATCCCCATTCTTCATTGCACATATATATATGTAGACACACACATATATATATCTACAAAATGAGTAGTAGTGAAAACGCCGACAGGTACCTGTGTACAGCAGTCCGGTATCAGATTTGTGTATTCATTCAGAAGCAGATAACACAACGCATTTGAAACATGAGACAGGCTTTTATCTTCAGTTGTCTGTTCGAATTTGCAGTGAGGAATCTGGCTTCTGTGAAGTAAGATGGTGACCCCAGTTCAGGTCGTGATATACAAAATGTCCAGATAAGAGCTGACAGTAACTGGAACTAGGTAGGCATGGCCATCTTAGTAAAAATTATTTGAAAGGGTCAGGACACTCAAATATCCTCTGCTCTTCAGAATGCTGTATATGGGTAAAGACAGAAAAGTGTTTCATTGAACAGTCGCAGAAGATGCACCTCATATGTTTATACGTTCTCTGAATGAAATATTACAGCTTAAGAGGATACCTGATTAGCACTTACAATGTATGTTGATATGGAATATATTTTTCCCCTGAAAGGAGATTTAAAAATCTCTTTGAAATCAATAGTATTAGGATATAGCTTTTAATTTTATGGTATTTTTATTCTTTGGAGCTCACATAATGAATTCTTTTTAGTCTGAAATTGTATGGGGTTTTTCATATATATTTTGCTCTGAATGGTGATCATTTCTGCCTCATTTTCTGTCTGAATAAATCATCTCAAATGTAACTGAAGTAGAGCAGTTTTGCTAGCCTGCTTGCTGATAATTATAAAATAGCTGAGGAAAATGACCTGCTATTGCTGACTTGCTTTGGAGCAGGGTGCCTTACGGTTCTGTTACTAGTCAGTCAAAATCCATTCTTTAAGTGTTGCGTGACTGTCAGTAGGCATACCAACCCATCACGGCCAAATGAACGCCTTGCAGGAGAGACGCTCAACTACCTCTCATTTATGTTTGGCAAAATGACAACGTGGAGGAAAATTAGAATCAATCAGTAGAAGCCAAAAGCTGTTGAATGTTTTTGTAGCAAGTACTGACTTGACAGGGTAAGTGGCATCAAGAGTGTTAGAATAAACGAGTTAGCTTTTATTCCTGAATTTCCTTGCTGCACAAAATTGCTGGTTTTAGCAGTGCTGGGACGAATCATGTGAAGTCTTAGAGATGTGACCCTTAGAGATGTGCCTACTAGGAGTAACAGACAAAACATTCATTTTCATCTCTGGTGAAACTGAAGTGTAAGGTAGACTTCCAGAGGCAAAACGGTAATACATTATCCAGCTCTCCTACTTCCAGTGTCACTATCTGAAAGGGCCCTGTCAACTGAAAGACCTAATACTAATTTTAGAATTCATCTAATTTTTCAACAGTAGCATCTGAAATGGCTTTAATTTAGACAGAGATTTGGGAGGAAAAGGGATAAAGTTGTCTAGTGGTATCTACTTTTCGACTTTCCTTACTTACATGAGTTTGACAGCCATTTTGTACAATTTCTTTTGTTATTTCATGTATACACTGAAGCTGTTCCTCTTACTGCTGTCAGGAGAGAGATTCATTAAAAGGGAGTTAAAACTGTTTAAAATTTTCATTGATGGAGGACAGTAAGGGCACATAACTGTGAGTTTAATAATAGTTCCTTTAAATTTCAGATGGAAGTTCTGATATTTTCATACTTACAGGCTTTATTCAATGCTCATTTTCTATCTGTAAACTCATTTTGTTATCTGTTTCTTTTTTCTTTTTAATGTAGGCATAGCAGATCAAAATAATTAGCTTCTATTATTCACACTTTAAATTAACCTTCAAAGGAAAGAAAAAGTTTTTAAAAGGTGACATAATTAAGCAAATACAGATAAACATTTACCCGCATTTTACCTCTCTTCATTTAAAAGAAAATATATCCACTTTTCACAGGTACTGGTGATCTAAGCAAGTGATCTAAAAAACATAAATAAGAAAATCGTCTGAGATGTGAGACAGGAAGGAGAACAGAAAAGGACTGCTGTGCCAATACCTGAGAACAGGGCAGCTATTTAAGCCAGGTCCTGCCTCATTTCATGAATATAACTGGCGTGGTGAACTGAAATGCCAGAAAGAGGGTGATGATGCTGAACTACACTTTTGTGGTATGATTTTTCTGTCTGAACATAAGATTTCAATAATTAAAATTTTTACAAGATGAGCCTTAGATATAATAGTGACTGGGACAATCAATTAGAAAGTTATAAAAAAAAAAAAGATGAAATTTCCTGTTGCTTTGTTTGGAATGGTTCATATGTTTCCAGGACTAATTTATGTATAGTAGTGTAAAGAAAAAAAAGCTAAATTATTGAAGACTGTTAAAGCCTCTCATTTTTGAAGGAAGTTCTTCACCTTTAGCGTCTTGTCGTCTGCATGAGGTTATCAGAGTTACTGACTTCTTAAAATAATAGTTTTCGTGTGCTCAGTGGACTTTTTTAACTGAATTCTGAAAAGATTCACCTCGTTTTATCTTGCTGCAGTGCTCTCCAAACTTGTTCACTGACTGAAATGGCCATGTTCAGTGTCCACAGAGCAAGTGAACATGGTTTGTGCCAGCAGTGCAGGGGCTTTTCAGCATTTTTTAAACTTTGTTTCTTCCATGGAAGTAAGATCTGTTCTGATACCAGGAAGCTGTAAGAACGGTCAAAATGTGCTTTTAGTGCCCTGCTTATAACTTCTCAGTGACTTGTAATGAAAGGTGCAAGCCATTTTGATTTGCCTGATTGGAAAGCAATGTGGAAACAAAAGCAAAAGAGGAAATGGGGTCTAAGAGCAGAGTGGGAGAAGGATCAGCTTAATGCCAGGAAAGAGGGAGTGTGGTTCTAAATGAAAGGATGCAGACTTTTAAAATATTTTATTTTTTAACAAAAAGTGTGTAAAGCATAATAACTTCATTTAAAAATATTAACGCTTAACATAAAAGAATAGTGAAGTTGGAAAAGTGAACACTTCTACTTTGAGAAATAGTGCAGCTAAAGTTGCCAATTGTGCATTATGGCAGCCTTTAACTTTTTTTTTTTTATCCTTTTTAAATAAATGACATGCTTTATCAGAGATACTCTGAAGGAGATCAATGAACATCTTGTCTTGCAAACACTGGAAGGCCAAGACACTTAAAACTTTCCATAATTTGCATTAATTGTCTTCCTCACTTTCTAGATAGTTAAATGGAAACATGTGCAGCCTGAGTTACAAAAATGCTAAGTGCTCACAGCTGCAAGAGCAATCCATGGGAACTCTATTCTTAACACTGAATCCCCTAAACCCAAAGCTTTATCTTCAAAATGGCAGCCTAATTAGGGGTACCTAGGGAGTTTCACCTAGTATGTCTCTTACACAGTGCCCATGTTGCAGATGGGAACTATCCTTCTGCATAGTACTGGCAATCCACGTTGTGAAGGGTACCGTAGAATCTACTTCTTTAAATTTACAGTCACTGAGAATCCTCTGTGATGGTATCATGGAATAGCATACTAGGGAATTAGTAAATCTGCATTTTGTCTGATGTTAGCATGGAACTACATGAGAAATGCCAGAGATAAATAGAAATATGAATAAAACACAGAATTTGTGAGGACAGAATCACAGAAAGGTTGAGGTTGGCGGGGGCCTCTAGAGGTCATCTGGTCCAGCCTCCTGCTCAAGCAGGGTCACCTAGAGCCAGTTGCCCAGGACCGTATCCAGATGGCTTTTGAATATCCCCATGGAAGGAGACTCCAGAACCTCTCTGGGCAACCTGTGCCAGTGCTCAGTCACCCTCAGAGTAAAAAAGTGTTTCCTGATATTCAGAGGGAACCTCCTATGTTTCAGCTTGTGCCCATTGCCTCTGGTCCTGTCACTGGGCACCACTGAAAAGAGCCTGCCCCCCCTGTCTGTGCACTCTTCCTTCAGGTATTTGTGCATGTTGATGAGATCCCCTCTGAGCTTTCTCTTCTCCAGGCTGAAAAGTCCCAGCTCTCTCAACCTCTCCTCATAGGAGAGATGCTTCAGTCTCTTAATCATCTTTGTGGCCCTTAACTGGACAGATGTGATGTGAACAGACAATTAAAGAGGGAATGTTAATTCCCATGGATTTGAGTTGAACAAGAATGCTCAGTCTAGCATTTTCTATAGGCTAGACAAATTGTTTGACTTTATTATTTTTATATGTATTATAAAGGTGTTTTTACAAGTGTTAAAACAATTATACTTCACTATGGTGGGACTTCCACCTACTTTCGTATCTATCTTTAGCTGTGAAGCTGCAGAGTTACTGCCTGGACTGTTAATGCTTGACCTACCAGTAACAGGAGAAAGCTGCCATTTGATAGAGAAAAGAACTTCTAGTTTTGTATGATGGGTCTTTCGGAGTCTGTAGGAAGCTGGACTACCATCCTTTTCTCTAACCTTCTTTTCTCCTCCTCATGTACCACTAGGAGAGAATGTTTAGGACAGCATATGATATGTGAGAGAGGTGATGACAGCCACCAGCACCCCTTTTGAATTTATTTCCAAGGATTCTATAGCAGTCCAGAAAACAAATTAGAGGGGTTTATAATTAATTTTCAAAAAGTATTGTCATCTAATTTCTGACAAAGATGATAACTGTAATTCCAAAACTGGTAGAAAAGACTAACAACTGTAATTCCTGAAATCTTCTTTACTTGGAGCAGACAACATATACTTTTTATGAATTGCTGTAATTCTCTAGTAATTAAGTACGATAATCAGTCTTGATGACATACCATGCATGTAGCCAGAAATTCAACTCTGCGCTTTAAAGAAATCCTGGCTTTGTGCAGGCGTTCAAATTAAGTTTTCTTCTGTTTTGTCATTTTGTCTGTGCCATACCACAAAGGGGATCAAGTTCACTGTTTTAGGCCTATGAAATGTGAAGAGATGCCTCATAGTTATTTAGAGATCTTTGGCCTGTACAGTTGAAGATAAATGTTCATGTTTTCTGATTGGTTTTCATTCACAGTGCATGCATTGGATCCCAAGACCCTTACTGTGGCTGGGACATGGTGATGAAGAAATGCACAACACTGGAAGAAAGTCTGAGCATGAGTCAATGGGAGCAAAGTATTACTGTGTGTCCAGTAAGTCCAAATGCATTCATTTATGTCCTAAAACTTTTGATTCCATGTGAATTTCATGAAAATGAGCTGGCATAGATTTTTCAAGCTCGGAAAACTGTATTTAATGGCATTTTCCTCAGGACTTCCCATCAGATTTTAACAAGATTTTTAGTTTACTTTGTATTTCTTATCAAATTACTTCTATAATATGATCAAATTATTTATAGTACATTCAAAGGGTAGTTGTTTTCTACCTGTAATGTCTGTGTTCCACCTTGAAAGCGAATGTTCACTAAGATTAGAGATGTTGACATGTTTTTCTCTGCAAGATTTTTCTCAATTTTGTGCTTTGAAAAAATTTAATTGCTGGTGGTATAATCTTATATTTTAGGATCATTATTGCTAATATAAAAGGCCATGTAGCATCTTTCAAAGTCCATGAATTGGAAGAGTGAACTGTATGAATTAAGTCTCACCCACATAAATGACAGGAGTGATAATGATAATAAACTTAGTATTAATATTTACAGTGGCTTAACACTTCTCTTTAAAAATTATTTTGAATACATTTAATATAATAAAAAATAAACAACGATCTTGATTTATATCCCTCCTTTTTAATGTGGTTCCAGTGTTCCAGTGTTGTTTTAATATAAATTCTTTTCCCTCACTCCGAAGAGTACAAAAAGAGGGTTAAGAAGGATCTTTCTTATGCTACTAAGCTTTTTTCTTTGGAGACTCATTCTGCTTTGTCTTTGCCTTCTGCCCATGAAGAGGGACCCTTTCCAACTCAATTCTGCTTTCATCGCTAATAAGAACTTGTCCCTACTCACCACTGCAGCACATGCATCTATTAATTTATTAATTTATGGTCATACAACATCCATGTTCTATTCTCCATGTGTTTAACAAGCTCCTTTTAACATCTTACTGACATAAGCTGGGCATTGTTTGGTGAACTAGACACGTGCAACGTTGGTATAAAGTTCTTCCAGCTTTCACTTGTGTTCTCTACATGTGTTGCAGCAGCCTCATAGATACAAATTACTGCACTGATTCTGAGGTACTTGAGAATTAGCTGCTGTGTTCTGGCTGTCTGTGTTTGACACTAAATAGTAATTTTTTAAACAATATCTTATCCTCTCCTTTGTATCCATGCTCTCACATAGTGGCCTAATAAAAAAGGCTTGCATTGGATTCATCTGCATTAGAATTTTAGCTCAAATTAGGAGCACCTTTGGGGCAAATACTCTGATTATTGCCATCTACTGTCCTTTGGTTCACGTCACAAAACAGTCTTGAGGCACACAAGGCACATTACTTTCAGATGAAATTAAACCAAAAATGTCCTCCAACTACTACCAGGCATTTGATCCATGGCTAGAGCAAGTCCAAAGTAAAGCCCACAAAATATGTAAGGTGTATGTGTCAAGTCATCAACACCAATTGTTTTGTTTCCAGATTTGCAGTTTATGTGCCTACCACTTGCTAATATAGACATAGCTATAGTCTCACAAAAAATCTGGATTCAGTCAGTAGTGCAGTCCTTGCCTCCCTGATTGGCAAGTAACTAGATGCACTGTACAGTATATTCACTTCCAAGTACACGGAGTATATCATATCTCTCTGTGGTAATCCCACAGGCTAAATGTGGTTATGTGGGGGGTTTGCTGGTGACCTAGTTGGGTTGTTGTATTAGGAAGAATTACTGGAATGGGTTGGCTGGTTGATATTTGCGTGAGCAGTTCGCCTGCTGCTTAGTCTTTGAATTCTGGCATTAGCCCTTATTTTCTCTCATAGATACAAAATGTGAGGCCAAGAGGGGTGCAGGAGGAGGGAGGAACTGTTTAGAAAGCAGAATTCAATTCTAGTCCGTTCAACTGGAAAAACAATTATTTAGTATCTATTATACTATCGTTGTGTAGGATCTGACAGTCTAGTCAAAGCAGGGAAGCACCAAAGGATTGCTCAGATATTCATCCACAGCCATGAGACCTATTCTGCGTATCAGAGATGAAAAGACTTAACGAGTGTCCAAAGGAATGCTGGCGATGAGTAGACTGGGATTGGATAATATAAGGAAAATTTTAGAATTAACTCTTTAAATTGAAAAGCATGGTTTTACCACTTTACTGTCTTAAACCCCTGAACTCTAAGTAACACATTATTGAACAAATCTGAAAACTTCATAGAAACTTTCCTTTAAAATAAAACTGTATTTTGGCAGATGGCAATTGATTACAATTTTGCTTAGTGAGGCTTTCAAATATTTGTTTTTATGGCATTTTTATGTGCTGTATTCACAGGGTACATAAGCCAAGATGTAGTGAATTTCATTTTGTAGATGGCTGAGCTATGTGTATGGTTGACATTTGCTATATACATTTAAGATAGTGCTGCAGGCAGAACATAACAGAATATAAGAAACCTTCTACCCTCCAATTTTAGTTCCAATTTGTTCCAATATCTCAATTTTTAGTAGAACTACACTGATCTTTTTAACACTGTAGAAAGTTTGTCAGATTAATGCATGACCAGTTTCTTCTAAACTCCTATCAGGGAGAAAAGGCTGTTTATACACTAGTTTAGTCCAAAGTTGAAAGCGTGACCAGTTGCACTTGAGAAATTTTTTCCTAGGGAATTATTCATATACCTGAATATTTATTGGCATTTCATGATAGAGCAGGGAGGGGGCTAGTAGAGGTAGATGAGCATCTGTGTTACCATCTCTCTGAAATTTGAAGATCATTTGTGACAAATATGCTTATTTTGGTTATCTTGCTTTGATTTAACTCTCAAGTTGTTTTTTTAGGTTATCGTTTCAGTTGTCATGAGTACAGCCATTTGTGCATGAATATAGATAGTAATTAATGCTATGGCACATATATCTACTTTGAGCTTCTTCCAGTTGGTCAGATATCCCTGTTATTCATCAAATAATTTTATAGTAATGAAGGTTCATTGTTTTACCAAAATACTTTCCAGTGGGACCACTTGGAATCCATCACTTAAAAATACATTGTCTGACATTGTCAAAGAGCTTTTACAAAAAAAGTAAAAACAATTTTTTAAAAAGTTGGGTTTTTTTTTAATGTGCAACATAAAATGGCTTTATTTTTACAGGCTGTAGCAAACATTGCACTCAGGGAAAGAGTATAGTATGGGATCTTACCTGAATTCATTGGCAACTTCAGGAAATACTCCAGAGCCACTGAATTCTGCACAAAGTAATCTCAAACCAAAGAACTCATGGCAGATTTAAGGACTGGGTCACTGAAGGCATGACCTTGACTCAGCATGCAGAGGCAGAAGCTGGGAAGACAAGGTGGGTGCAGAGAGGCTTAAGACGAAGAAGATTTGGTGGACATTAAGAGGGAAGAAGGGACTAGAGGTATTTGCAGAAGGGAAAGGGTGATGAAAACAGGGTGACAGAGAGGGAAAGCAGAGTGTAGCTAAGTTCTGTCAGTACTTTCCCTGCCACTTGACAGAAATTATGGTAACTATAGACGACTGTAGCTTCAGTTGATAATTGTAGGGGCAACAATAAAGATGCTTTGGTGCAGTGCAGAAACAGAAATCAGGAAAAACATTTTCACATCTCTGACATTAATTGGATTGGGGACATATCATTGCTAGTTTATGGACTATGTATTTGTTACGCTAACAGTGTAAGAGAGAATGGGTTTACTTGTCACTTAACAAGAAGTAAGTATTTCCTGTTATGAAAAAGAACAGTGTATACTCTGCATGAGTGAAGGTCGGTGAGTTATTTTCAATGAACAGCTGTCAGCAGAATTTTGAAATGATGAATTATGGTTATGTCAGTTGTAGTTGGCAGAATATACACATAGCTGTTCTGCGGAGAAGCTGTATCTGTGAAAAATAAATCATGAGAAATGTAATTAATAGTGAAACTATGGAACCTTTACCACAGTGGAAAGAACCAGCCAGTTCCCAGCGTGGCAGTGGAAACATGTCTTGCACTGTAATCAAATCTCTTGTATCTTCAAATTATGAGTGAAATGTATACTTCCCTCACCACTGTTAAAATGAAACAATACTAAAAATAGCAAAGGGAGACACCATTTCAGATCACTGATGACAATCTACAACTGTAGTTCCTATTTCAATATATAAGCAAATGTTAAAGTGTTACATTCTTATACATTTGATAAAATATGCATGGCTACAGCTGATACATGTTTATTTTTATCTAAGAGCGACTTTAAATGCTGTTTAGCCTGCACTTGTTAGTACTGTTGTTTTGACTGAAAGTTAAAATGTGACAAGCAAAAGGCAAATCCTTTAAGTGAAAAAGTGGCCATTGTTTCCGTTTATGATCACAGGTTTGTCAAGATTAACGCCTTGCTAAAAGAATTAATAATATGAAAGTGTGTCTTTGTTAAGAGTGCGGAATTCCTCATGTTCAGCCCCATTTTTTTTAGAAGTTCCAGTAACCATGGAGGCTGCTGCAATTTCCATTAGCGCATTTTGTTTCAGCTGGACACTAAAGATTTCTCATTAACACGTGCTATGGCTGCATGACAGAAACATTCCGGTCAAGGTGAGAATGGTCCAACCCTTCCAGCCAAAGGTGTTGAGAATTTACTTTAGTGGGAGCAAGTGGTCTCATCATGTAGGGTTAAGAGCTGCTTTTTGAAGGTGTTTTTAGGTTTTATACATATAATTACATCTGATGTTTAGAGAGAGTCATATTTAAAACCACATTTCACTTTTATTAAATTGTTCTATATGATATATGCTTCAAAAAACTGTTGTCACAAAAGACACTCATCATGGAGATTTGAGGTTGATTCATCCAGTTTTGTTACCCTGGACTATTATCCTCTGCTGCCTTTCCCTTTTGATCTAGATTTGGGTTTCTATAAGCTAATCACAGGTAAATTTTAGGAAATAGGGGATACTGCCATCAGAAGATAGTTGAGAAAGGGAAGCTATACTTTCTATTGAATCACCGTGAGCAAGCATGGTTGCGAAAGGTAACGGTTAGTTGTGATTGTTGTTATTGCTATAGTGGTGGCATCCAGTGGCCCAGATTGGTTTCAGGCAGTGGGAATCATGCAGCTACAGAAATTACAAGGGGAGCTTACTGTCTAGAAGTTATACCTCTTCAGTAGAGGCTTTTACTGTTGGTGGGTGAAGGCTGTACCTCCATGTACTGCAGAAGTAAGAGGTTGTATGAATGGACTGTCAGGCCTCAGGTAAGCCTTTCTGTTGTGTTTGTTTCTAGATGAGGAATCTGACAGTGGATGGGCATTTTGGAACGTGGTCGCAGTGGAAACCTTGCACTCACACCGATGGTGCCAGTGTTGGCTCCTGCCTCTGCAGGACACGTGTGTGTGACAGTCCTGCTCCTCAGTGTGGAGGCTGGCTGTGTGAAGGACCAACCATGGAGATTGCCAACTGTTCCAGGTACACCAAACAATTTCAGGCTCTATCGTTTCTTGTTTCAAAGTTTTTAACTTAATCAGAATAGAACCTATCCTTTTAAACGTCGTCTGCAATCCACTGATCCTGTTCAGTGCATGAAACAGCTGATAGCAATGGCCACAGCAAAAGAGACATTAGAAAGTATCTCTTAGACGTAGTGGGAGAGAGAATGAGCCAGATGGCAAGCAGTGATTTCAGATGCTGTATACCAAATAATATTGCCCTCAGCTAATTTTAACAAAACCTCAGAAAGAAAAAAATCAGTGTTAGCTAATATCCAAAGTATGCTACTTTTTCTCAGTCCTGTAGCCATAAAACTTTTTTTCTGTTTAGTCAGAACAGTTTACTTTTCTGGATGTCTCATGTCACTGTTGTATTCCCCCATTCTGCCTTGGGAAAAATGTCTGCATTATAGCTTTTGGCATCATGACATCTAGATCTATTACCATTCTGTATGCCACTCTTTAGCCACTCTTTTGTCTTCCTCAGGCACGTAACCAATCCCAGAAGAAACAGCGAGAGCAGATAATTTCAAAGAGACTCAGAACACTGCATATTCTGAACTGCATTAGGAGTTTGTGGTTAAAACATTATACATGCTTTAACTGCAAGATGAAACACATATACTCGTGCATTCTGATCATTTTCAGTGATTCTTTCTGCTTTATGTCTCTGCTTTTTTTTTTAAAAAAAACATCAGAAGCACATCATGGTAGTGAATAAAACTGATTATCCTTCTGCACAAGATAACTGCAAGCTGTGTAAGTGGAAACAGTCAATTTTAGGGAAATTATTAAAAAGATAACAATATAGTATATAATAGCAGATCAGGAGAATGGTAGAAAAGATAAGCATGCTTTGAGAGATGGAACAATCAAACAACAGTTATCGGCTGTCAGGTTTAGGAGGGAATTTGGAACATGATTTGGAACTTGATTCACATACTACCATTGGCAGTATTACACTGCTATTTTAACATCTTACTGCTATTAACACTGCTATATTAGCAGTTGATTTCAAGAAATCACAGGTATCCAGATATTTTGTTCATTTTACCACTTGGGTCAGACACTGCACTGACAGAGATCTTACTTTTTTGGTCTGTGTTGCTAGTTATATCTGATTATTCTTTCAAAAGCTCTTTTTCTGTGTTAGCAACTTTTATATCCTTTATAATAAGAACACATCAAGATGAGTGAAATTTAAATTGGTAATATTTGTGACAAATTACTTGAATAATCTTATGTCATTTTTATTACTGGATTTAATTAGTTTTCATTGTTAAAAATAAGTTATTTCAAAATCAAATGAGGCACTATTATAACTTCTGCTTTTATGTTGAAACCTCAAGAGCTCATTATAGTTTAGTTTTATTTTTCTTATTTTCTGTTTGTCTTCTACCAATACAGAAACTGCCAGCTAGCCATCAGAAGGTTTTGGGAACTGCTGAAGTGCGTCTTTTTTTGCTTAGGACAGGGTGTGAAATTCCTTTTGAGATGTTTGGTCTAGTGTATTTTTTCCTAGAGTATATTGGGGAGGGGCCAGAGTGTCCTTTCCAAAAGTTCACAAATGCAGGGGACAGCATGTGAATTCTGTTAGCTTTTTTGTTATGTTACAAAAAAGATAATGGTGCGTTGTCGGAGTATCCTGTGGAAATTGTGAATTAATGCATTTTAACACTTAAGTATTATTTTTTTTCATTTAATCACTTTCAGAAGAGGTAGCGAAACTTGACATTTTAATTTCCCTGAAAAAAAAAAGACCCACAAATAACAATTGGAACAATATGTAATGAAAAGTTACCATCAGAACTTTGATGCAGGTGTTTGCAGTTGAAGTTTACCCAGAATAAAGTGACTGAAAGCAACTAAATAGCTTCATATCTTTGTACTTCACTTCTTATGTAATGAGGTATTTTAGCAGTTGCTGATTACAAAGCATGGAATATGGAAGAATCAGAGCACCTTTATTTTAGTTCAAGGTTCTTTAAGAAACGGAACACGATGCAGTATTAATGACTTCTACAGAAATATTAATGGGCCAAATTCTGCTGTCAGTCACACCTAATCAGCCATTCGCTATGTATAACAGATGACAGAGCCTGAGCTTTTTATTCTACCAGAAATGGAGGCTGGACACCATGGACTTCTTGGTCACCTTGTAGTACCACTTGTGGAATAGGCTTTCAAGTTCGTCAGCGTTCCTGCAGCAATCCAGCCCCTCGACATGGAGGACGTGTCTGTGTGGGACAGAATCGTGAGGAGAGGTGAGCTATCTTTTTTATACTGTCTGTTTTAATTTCTTCTGCTCAGCTGTGTTTCACAGGACATTTTCTCCTTTACCTGCCTTGTTTTTCTCTTCCCTTTCCTTTCTCTCTCTCATTAACTCCACTGCTGCACAATAGCAGTATTCCCGTTAGCAAAGCTGTGAGTCTGTAGCGGTTCTTTCGTATTTCACCTAGCTGCATCCCTCCTGAGCCAGCTGAGAGCTCCTGGTAGTGCCAGAGAATTGTGCTGAAGCAATGCGCTGCTGTCTCTTGAGACCTTGAAAATTGGTTCTCCTTGAAAACTGATTGCAGTGTGTTTGAATTGTAACTTGCCCAGCCTCAAGACCTGGATTTCAGAGCAAAATATAGCAGGGTCACAGCACTAAGTTACCAATGCTGTGAGTTCATTTTTTTCTGTCTTAAATGAATTAAGCATCTATATAACATGAAAGGAAGTTTCAAGGGCTGTGGTTTATATTCAATATATATAATACACCTTAGATTCACATATCTATTAGTAAGGTTTGGGGGGGGGTGTTAATTGTTTGTATATATATTAACCCCTGAGCAGATCAAGTCAGCTCAATTTTTATTTCACTGTCTACTACTTCGGCACCAGGCTGGATATTTTGTCACTAGCTCAGAATGTAAAGCTCAGGCCTCTGATTCCATTTTACATGCACCCTAACATCTCTAGTTTATAATTTGTGTGTTAGGAATTTTAACAGGAATTAAATATTCCTTTAAATGAAACTAGAATATATTCAGATAAACTGCAACTCGTAGATCTATTATGTTGTTTCCCAAGGCATGCCAAAAAGCTGGATAGCAGAAAACTGGTCTTGGTGTAAGAACTGGAGTCATCCATTCCAAGAGATGTGTGCGGATACATTTCCTCTCAGTATGCACTTGCGGCTTACTTCAGTGTTTCTTTACAGATGATGTAGTATCCTATATTGCTGTTGGATGAAAGGAAGATTCAGTAACCTTTACATGAGTTTCAGTGAGGGATTTAATTATGCACCAACTCTGGCATTTCTTCAGGTGAAGAGACTGCATTGAAGGGAAGTTACATCACACATTTACGTATTAACAGATCATCAGGGATCTGGTCTTTCTAACTCTAAATGCAAAGGATCAGTATCACAGAACATATGAAGCCTTCTTGCTGTTTCAGAGCCATGAATATTTACAGTTTTATCACAGAGGAGAGCATTTTGTTATTTTGTAAATTGCTTTCTGAAAATGGGTTGCCCAACCAAAATGCCATCACCACCAAATGTAGATTATATCTGCATTACATAGCTCTATCTCAGCATGAATAACAGTTATTGATTTCCTTGATCTGAGAGGTCAGTCCAGGGCAGGACACAAGAAGACTGAATAGAGAAGAAAAGAGTTTAACTTGGATAGACTTTTGGTGATGGACTGTGAATGCTAGTAGTCATTGTTCATCTTAAGTTTCACATGGAATAAAAGTCCAATAAGGAGTTTCAGAGAAATACAGAAAACCGTGAGAAATATTTCCATAATTACAGGACAAATTGTTCAGTATTAAGAAAAAGGGTGCACTAATAAAGCAGTTACAAAAAAGGAAAGTGATATTTACAATGAGTTGAAGTAATAGCGGCCCAGAAGGATAGAATTTTGGTAACAGTTCTGAAGGAACAGCGGGCTTTTATTTCTTTGCTTTTGTAGCCTGCAGGTTACGTGTCCAGTTCGGCAGCAATCTGGGATGTACGTGCCTGTGAGTTTACTGCGGGATGCCTTTTTCTCTCATAGTTCCTCTGTCACTGTTTGCTGTCTCCTTGAAACGCCCTCCACTCCCACTGGCCCTGCACCTTCCTCTCACTCACTAGCTTGCTCACAGCTGACCTTCCTGCCCCTACCCTGATTTTAAGTTATCTGTGATGTGTGCTGATACTTTTAAAGGTTGGGGTTTTGTTTTTTTTTTAAAAGTACTTTAAAAATTTATTTCCAGAAGGTGTGGTATGTTAGGAAGTTTTGCCATATCATTTGTAAAGCAGCTAGAGGAATGGCACACCGGTTATTTGCCAGGATTTTTTTCAGTGTCAGGCCAAGTACTTGGATATATCTGTTCAACGCTGTAAAATGCAGAGTCCTGGGAAACTCGCCAGCCAGGGCCCATCCCACCGCTCCCAGCAGGGGAGCGGGGCAGTCCCAGAGGTTGTGGCTACATCCAGTCAAGAGCCATAGGTGATATCATGGCAATGAGGCAGGTCTGAGGTCCAGCTGGGAAGCCAAGCTGCAGACCAGGGTCAGGACCTGGTTCAGTGGCCACCAGGCAGGTCTATAGCAACAGGGCCAGAAGCCAGTCCACACATTGAGGTCTAGACCAAGGGGTTCCATGGTGTGCCAAGGGCAAGGTCCAGCACTTCTCCAACAGCACAGCTCAGATAGGGATTGAAGGTCCCTGGCAGAACTTAAATAGAGCTCTTGGCCCTGTGGGTGTGGGTGGATGTCCCAGGTGAGGCTGGTTGGGGCCATTAGGGCTTTATGAGTGTCCTCAGGGTTCTGACAGCTTTGTTAAGAGAGTTTTGAGCTGTGAGGGCAATGGAATTACCAGCATTTACAGTACTTCTAATTCACTGCTTCACTCCAGTATTGCTGGAGTTACATCTGCACCAAAAGGAAACAGTAGATTTGAGAAATGGGCCCAGTACATTTAGGCAAACTGAGCAAATATTCCACATGCAGTTAATTCCTAAGAAATGTTTACCTCGATTTTGTATCCAGAGTACCAATAAGCAGCTTCTCAGATTTTCTCATTTAAATTAATTGATGCTTATAAATAGCCTAACAGTTTACTTTCTTAATGACCCAGCTCATATGTAAAATGAATGAAAGTGTGGTCTTAGTAAAAATCAGAATTAGTTGGTTTACAGATTATGTGCATTTGTCCTTATGAAAGTGCATATTCATGTCATGTTCACGTATTCAGGGACGTAGATATGCGATTCAGTTTCTACAGCCAACATTGTGCCAAACTTTGAAACAGCTTTTCAACAAACAGTGATTTCAGTAGAAGTCCAGTGCAGAACTCCACAGAAAGCAAACACAGAAAAGGCAGCGTATAGCTGAGGTAAATTCACCTGCAGGTGTGAATGCATATTCAGTTTGAGAGTATTTGTTCAAGCATTAAGAGATAAATGTTTGTCTAAGTTAGGTTTGTTTCACCTCATGAAAGCCATGATCCTATCATGGCTAATGTATCAGGCAGCTCTGTGCTTGCTGGTCATTCACTTGAAATCAATGGCAATATTTACAAATTTAGGATGTTTCAGATAGGTTAAGCCAGGCTCTGCTGCTAAAGGGGTGTGGAGGGGGTGGAAACCAGTTGAGCAAGAGCAGCGAAGACTCGTATTACAAAGCCAATATGCCTTGTAGAAAGAAGTCAGAAGTGCAGCTGATGTACGTTTAGACAGAATATGGAGAGGGAGTTAAAAATAGTATTTTAATAAAATTTGCTAATCAGATAAAATAATTTTGTAATTAAGACTCCAGGTGGAAGACATCCTGACAAATTCCTTATGGGCTTAAAAATTTCTGTTTTTTCCTGCATCAGAAATATTCACTGAAGCTGCTGGAAAGCTCTAGGTTTTATTTTACAGAGTCTGTAGTATCCTGTCTTGATGTTTTCATTGTGTGAAAATGTTTGTCCTCTCCTTTCTGTGGAAGATGCTGTGGATATGGGCTCATTAAGTCCACTGGTCTCCCTCCTATCTATGCAGAAATGAGGGAAGCTAGAATGAGAATCCCTTGCTTTTAGTGAGTGTTGTGATCTTGTATTACATAGGGAAAAAAGAGAGGCAGCATGGCAATTTGGAAGCAGAAAAATAAATTAGCTTCAGATCAGGAGTAAACATTTGAAAGCCCTGGAAATTTTTGGGTGTATAAGAAGATTAGAAGCAGTACATATTGTCATTAGTTTTTTTGTACACATCTTCAGCTGATATTCAGAACTCTTGGGCTTGTTGCCGTGAGAAGGAGGAACTGCTGGGAGTCAAGTGCCTGCTCCATGCAGCACTGCTTGTTTCCAAGCAGTGTGAACAAGCCTGGTCCCCTTCAGCAGAGCAGATCGAACACCACGAGGCTTTGGGCTTCCTTGCGCTCCCATGGCTGCCCTATCCGCTGGGAAGTGTGGGCTCCCATCCTCCTCGCTTTCTCTGCTCCCTCCTTTTCTTCCACAGAAGCCCCTGGGAGCACACGCCCCAGCCCTCGCCACCCTCCAGTCTCCTGGGTGGGGATTTCTGTCAATTCAGCAGTCTCAGTCCAGTGAGGCATGCGTGTGCGTCAGGTGCCTGCCTTCAGTTAAAGGAATCCAGCGTTCCCATCAGCCTCAGTATAGTCTGTGCTTCCCAGTAAGTCACCAGCTGGTGATCACGAGTACCTGCCATGCGACAGTATATTGCATGGGAATGGGCAGGCAGTGATGAAGGTTAGTTTGATTTTCTTAAATACATGCTAGTATCACATAGTTTAAGAACTATGTGTTTAAATTCAGTAGCATCTTTCTGCAGAAGAAAAAAGACACATTTGTAACTGTCATGCAGTTAGCCTGTGGTACTCAGTGCTGTGTGGCAACACTGAAATAAATTGATGTTTTACTAAAGGGTGAGATCTTGACAGGAGCAAGAATAGTGATTCCATTTGTACTGGCATTGCCTGAAGTAAAAATTAAAAAATTACTGTAGGAACTAGGGGTTGTGGACACAACCGGACAGAGGATGCTTTCCCTTCCCCCAATATGACAATCCCTTTATTAGGGCATTTGAACTTGGATTCACTGCAAGGGAAACAGCAAGGGTCACTGTACAAAACCCACATTTCTCTAGGCTGTTCTCCCTTCTGACCTCATTGCAGTTACATTAGGGGAGAGGGCAGTGGTTTCACAGATTCAAGTTTCTTGCATTGCATGTTTTGTTGAATTACTGTAAAATGTTAGCCCTGTGGGTCCTGAGAACAAAATTAAGAGGGGAAGAAAGAGCAAAAGGGAAAAAGGGTTATTGAGTGACTTGAAATGCAGCCAAGAAGAGATATAATGAAACTTGGCTCAAAGGCCCATGCTGTAGCACAGCTCTCAAAAATCAATTGCAGGGGTGTTTCTAGCTGTGAAAACATACCTGATGTTTTCAGAGACTGGCTGGATGAAATGAAAGTAAGATTCTACTTGTACACTGTGTTGTGTTTTTTACTTTTCCTGAAAAAAAGGAAAAATTGCCACTTCTGTTGATTTTTCAAATTTTTTTTTCCTAAATTGAAGTTAAGTAGCTTGCATAGGCATTTTAGGGCTTTTTTGAGTTTTGTCTTGTAGTTTCAACTGAATCTTTAAGTAGCGTTAACAGAATTTTCCAGCCTTTGAAGCGCTTACTGAGTCAGTTGTTAGGTTTCTTTTGTCTTCCGCTGAAGTAAGCGAGCAGATGATGGGGTGCATTGGTACTAGGAGGCACTGTATAGCGTCATGTATCTCATCTAAGTGAAATTCAGCACACATAACTTCAGGTGTCCCCTCATGTGAGTGCTACTGTGTGAGTGAGGTGCCTGAACTTCCACTACAGTTTGTAGAAATCTGGTCAATACAGGCTGTGGAGAACAGAGTGTTTTGTCTTTTTCTACTGTATATTCCTTAATTTGGTCAAATTAATCATTCTAGCCTCCATAGCTTGTATTGACAAAATTTCCATCAACAGTAGTGGGAGCTTAGATGTCTGTGTCATATGCAGCCTTTAGAGTCAATGGAGAGAAATCAGTATATTGAGGGCTGTGTTTGTATGACCCACGTTAAACATTTGCTTTACGGTGACCTAAATTGTGTTTTTAAAAGGGCTGTTTCTTTCCATGAACTGTTGCTCAAGTTTAGATGACTACATCATTTGTAGACAGCTACACTGTACATGCCTATTTTTTCAGGCGAGATGAGTCCCACTCTTAATTTTACTTCTTTCATGACTGAATATCGGTAATTGTCAACATCATGGCAGACTTGCTTTATCCTGTGTGTGTCCCAAATTAACTTAGCACATCTCCATTAAGAACTAATGAAATTTTGCAAAATGTGTACTCATTTGTCTAAATAAACGGTGATATTACATCTATGTTTCATTGGGTATAAGTTCTCAACAAACGATCACAGAGACAAACTATCACAAATATTCACATAAAAGACTGCGTGTGACAAAGAATGTGTGCAGCTGTTTGAGTTTTGGGAGAAGAATATCCAGGCACAAAACATTCCTCTGCATTTTTAGTGATAGCATAATGCAGACTGTGAACTGCAAATATTGAACAGGCAGGGGGAAATAAAGGTAGTTTATGTGTAAGCGACTGTTGAATAACTTTGACCCAGATCACGCACTGAAGAATTCTGAGACAGCAGATTCATAAAGATTGAGGGTTTGGGGTTTTTTTCCTCAGTTTACTAGTAAACAGCAGACGTGTTCAATACAAGCTGTTAATAGTTTCCTTAACTATACAGAAACACAAAACTAAATGTCACTCCCCTATTTACCCTACTTCCAACCTTTTAAATTTTGATTGAGTTGCTCAGACTTAGGGACAAACTCTGAATCATAGGCTCCAGCATATGTGATAAACCAACTGTTGTATATAGCATACACAAACAACATTTTTTTCCCACAGAATTCTGAGCATGCAGATTCCTTGATAATGAAGAATTAGAGCTTGAGGATCTTGGGACTTTCTGAAAAAAAATGTGGTTGTGATTATTCTTGTTGAAAATGGTAACAGTTTATACTGTCATTTTTCTGTAGAAAACGAGTAACTGAAGTATTAGAGTCAGTTTTCATTGCAGGAGAGTGCAAAGTGATGGAAACTTGTTAAAAGGGCAAGAAGACAGTGGTGTAAAAAATTAGGAAATATTATTACAGATTGATACAGATTGATTTGTTTGTTCAGGACAGTCAGTAGTTGCAACAAGAGCCACCGAAACCACATCCGTATAATATTAGAGCACTCCTTCATGGTCATCTGTTTTCTGAATGTCTGTCGTGGTTTTGCTTTATCTGAAATAACAGCTTGGCCTCTTTAAGAGCCCCAGTCACACTCGCTGGTGGCCCAAACCCTTTGGACCTGTGAAGAGGGTCCTTACTAAGCAGCATATGCTATGGCTAGTGTTATTGGATGGCATGCTCAAAAAATCAGGAATATTAGGTTTTTACAAAAAATGAAAAAACTCACTAAAAGCTGGGACCATGGCACATATCTGAATGTCTTGTTACAATAGTGACAGCTCAGTTGTAAAATATTCCTGCTTCACTCAAGAACCTATTAGACCACTGAATCAGTTTGCAGCCTGCTGGGAAAGCCTTCAAAGATTAAAATAGCTAAAAACACCCTTTTAAAGATAAAGTAATAACATTATGAAAACAGTACAGTTCTTTATGCCTAGAATCAATGTTTTAGCTTTTATTTTGCCCGTAAAAATGGAGACACTGTGGAAAGCAAAAAGTAAATTGCGCTCTGAAGAGGAGAGAGATGGATTCTAATCAATTCTTAGCTGGAGACTGATAAAAGACTGCCTGCGTAAATGGTTGCCTTCCGTTTGGTTGACTCACTTCTGCCCCAGAAGTATAGCCACAACTGTTCTTGATAAAGTAGTTGTCAGCCTTGCTTACGTGCTTGCAGTACAATGGCATGGTTGTATCGCATGGATTGTATAAAGGCACTGACTAAAGCAAACAAATGCTTCACCCACGCAATTACGGCCTAAAAAACCCCTTCAAATGTTTTAACACTCTGTGCAGTGTGACAACGGTTAGTTCAGTGCTTTATGAATGGAGAGGAGCCCTTTGTATAAAATATTTCCCCGTACAAACATCTGTCTGAATAATGCAAATGAGGGACTCTCGGGGGAGATGTTGTCTTGGTACTAAATAGACTCTTTGCCTCCTTGTTTGCCTCTTCTCACAGGTACTGCAATGAGCATTTGTTGTGCCCCCCTCATGTGTTTTGGACAGGCTGGGGTCCGTGGGAGCGCTGCACTGCTCAGTGCGGAGGAGGGATCCAGGCGCGCCGTAGGACATGTGAAAATGGTCCTGACTGTCCTGGCTGCAGCGTGGTAAGTAATTCTCCCTTCAGCAGATATCTATGGCCATATGCCATCACTGTCCCTGTGTCCGTAGGGCATCTGTGTATGTCTGTATGCTCTACCCCTAACATGAGTCACCAGAGTGTGTTTGTCTCTGTGTTGCTTGTGTGCACTGAAATTCACACAGTTTGTCAGTCAGAATTACATGTAATTCAGCTTTTTGACAGTACCATCTAGAATATGAGCTTCCTGAGGTGAGGTTGTTTTAGATGTGGATGCATCCTTGGCAGGTTTATGGTGTTCTTTATTTTTAATCACCAGAGTGCACAGGAACTCTTGTTAGGAGTGCAGGGCTCCAGTGTATCAGGTCCTGTACAGCACAGGAAAAGATAAGTTTAAATATGTAAGGAGGCAATAAGTGAATACGTGGAACAACCAGGAAGTGCTGAAGTAAGCTTGAATAGCAACAATGATCTTAGTGTGGCAGCAGCCTAGCAGCCGTCAGGCTTTGAAGCTACAGTGGGATGATTTTGAATGAATAGTAGTGCTTTATGGATAGCCAATTTATGAAGAGAAACATATAAAAAAGCATATAGGGTTTTTTCTTATATCTGACAAAATATAGGCGTTAGGTTTCATGTGGTGGGAGCATCAAAATGGGACATTGCTTTCTTGAAGGAAAAAAATGAGGGTCTACCACTTATGGAAGAAAGGGCAGGTGACTCGAGAGGAGTACAGGGACCTCGTTAGTCATGCAGAGAGGAAGTTAGAAAGGCAAAAGCCCATCTAGAACTCAGGCTGGCCACTGTTGTAAAGGACAACAAAAAATGTTTTTGCAAATACATTAACAACAAAAAGAGGGCCAACGATGACCTTATTGGATGCGGGGGGGGGAACATTGCCACCACGGATGAGGAAAAGGCTGAGGTACTTAGTGCCTTCTTTGCCTCAGTCTTTAATGGTCAGACTGGTTATTCCCAGGGTACTCAGCCCCCAGTGCTGGAAGATGGTGAAGGAGAGTGGAACAAACCTCCCATAATCCAGGAGGAAGCAGTTAACAACCTGCTATGCCACCTGGACACTCACTAGTCTATGGGGCTGGATGGGATCCACCCAAGAGTACTAAGGGAGCTGGCGGGGGAGCTGGCCAAGCCACTCTTCATCATCTTGTCAGCAGTCCTGGCTAACAGGGGAGGTCCCACATGACTGGAGGATCACAGGTGTAACACCCATCTACAAGAAGGGCTGGAAGGAGGATCTGGGGAACTACAGGGCTATCAGCCTGACCTCAGTGCTGGGGAAAATTACGGAGCGATTCATCCTGAGTACGCTCGCCGGACATGTGAAGGACAAACAGGGGATCAGGCCAAGCCAGCATGGGTTCATGAAAGGCAGGTCCTGCTTGACCAACCTGATCTCCTTCTATGACCAGGTGACCCGCCCAGTGGATGAGGGAAAGGCTGTGGATGTTAGCTACCTGGGCTTTGGTAAGGCCTTTGAAACTGTCTCCCACAGCATCCTCCTGGAGAAACTGGCTGCTCATGGCTTGGATGGGTGTACTCTTCGCTGGATAAAGAACTGGCTGAGTGGCCAAGCCCAGAGAGTGGTGGTGAATGGAGTTAAATTTAGTTAGCAGCTGGTCATGAGTAGTGTTCCCCAGGGCTCAGGTTTGGGTCCGGTCTTGTTTAACATCTTTGTCAGTGATCTGGATGAGGGGATTGAGTGCTCCCTCAGTAAGTTTGCAGATGACATGAAGTTGGGTGCGAGTATTGATCTGCTTGAGGGTAGGAAGGCTCTGCAGAGGGATCTGGACAGACTGGATCGATGGGCCGAGGCCAGCTGTGTGAGGTTTAACAAGGCCGAATGCCGAGTCCTGCACTTGGGTCACAACAACCCCATGCAATGCTACAGGCTTGGGAATGAGTGGCTGGAAAGCTGCCTAGCAGAAAAGGACCTTGGGGTGTTGGTCGACAGCCGGCTGAACATGAGCCAGCAGTGTGCCCAGGTGGCCAAGAAGGCCAACGGCATCCTGGCTTGTGTCAGGAATAGTGTGACCAGCAGGAGCAGGGAGGTGATCGTGCCCCTGTACTCAGCACTGGTGAGGCCACACCTGGAGTACTGTGTTCAGTTTTGGGCCCCTCACTACGAGAAGGACATTGAGGTGCTGGAGCATGTCCAGAGAAGGGCAACGAGGCTGGTGAAAGGTCTACAGGAGAAGTCCTAAGAAGAGCAGCTGAGGGAGCTGAGGCAGTTTAGTCTGGAGAAGAGGAGGCTGAGGGGGGACCTAATTGCTCTCTACAGCTACCTGAAAGGAGGTTGTAGTGAGGCAGGTGTTGGTCTCTTCTCCCAAGTAACTAGCAATAGGACGAGAGGCAATGGCCTCAGGTTGCAGTGGGGGATGTTTAGTTTGGATATTAGGAAAAATTTCTTTACTGAAAGAGTGGTCAGGCATTGGAATGGGCTGCTGAGGGAGGTGGTGAGGTCACCATCCCTAGAGGTGATTAAAAAACATGTAGATATTACACTTCAGGACATGGTTTAGCAGGCACGGTGGTGTTGGGTTGACAGTTGGACTTGATGATCTTAGAGGTCTTTTCCAACCTTTATGATTCTGTGAGATGATGCATAGAAGTATATGGGTGAAGGAGAGAAATGTAGCAGAGACATGTAGAGAGCAACGTGACACGGTGACTGAAGTACACTAGGAAGACCTCCTTGGTGTGAGTATTCCTGAATGAATAGCACTGCCAAAGCCAGAGGAAAGGATATTATTGCAGGACAAAGAGAAGCTGAAGCAAAGTCTTAGCAAGTGTAGGTGAATATCAGAAGGTGAACCTTGGGGTGCTGTTTCATGATAATTTGAATTCTAGTGGTGGATTGTCACTGAAGGGGGTACCATGTAGAAAGCATAACCTGGGTGAAAATTTGAAGTGGCCAAAACTGCGGAAGACAGATCCTGCCAGTGAGTGACAGATGGTGGTGTTAATCTCCCCAGCGACCGAGAATTAGCATAGCTCAAAGGCAAAATGGGAGTTCAGTTTAAGCCATGTTGTGCTTAATGGTCAGGCCTAATGTTGCACACTGAGAAACATGTACTCAATTTTATTCTAGAATATTAAAGAGGTAGAAGAAAAATACTTTTTTTTCACATATTAAATCAATTTTACATGCTTTCATTTCAGAGAGTGAGCTTAATTCTGAGGTTTGTCATCATCTGTGATCTATTTATTAGTCTGGCAGAAATTCAACACTAAAGAAAGGATCATTTATTAGTTTTTTTCCTAATGTTAAGGTTTTGTGCATTTTCCCAGGATTTGTTCTCTTTGTAACATTTGTCCTGCTGGCAGAATTGCGTTTTCAATAGATTGAAAACATTCAACAGGTTTGTTCTTGTCTTTCAGTAGAACTTTAAGAAGTAACCTCATAACTTAGAATTATACTAATTTTTTCAAAATATTTGTCTCCCCCTGATGGTACACAAAAAAGCAGACCTGTGGTCTAGATCTATTGTTAAACCTTCCTGACTAGCATTGAGAAGACCACAATCTGAAGGGTTTCTGTCTCAGGCATCCCTGTTTATTGCATACTAATGTTTGTGAAAAAAAGCAGTATTTTGTTTTACACAGAATATTCCTGTGGTCTAAAATGACATATATGTAGCTCTGATTTTCTTGGGAAGCTCCATGAGGAAAGCTGGAAAACCTTTAGTGTAATAATTTCTTAATTATAACTGATTTGAGATTAACGCTACTGCGCTTTGTAATTGATTACAAGTCTTAGCATGTTGTCTCTGCTGTGTCACAAAACAGTTACCAGTTCAGCTATGGAAATGTTTTTGGGTTCTTTTATTAATTAGAAAATTACTGTGTAGATGGTTTCAATGAAGCGCTTGTCTTTCAAGTACGTACTTGTCTTGCTGATACTTAGACACCAATGGAAGCCAATCTAAGGTAGAAATCCCCTATAAATGCTGGTGTTCTTGCGAGACAAAGGACTCGGGTATCAAGTCTGTGTTCTCTTTAAGTTTCAGCGAATCTGAACCTGGAAGTTACCTGCTGCCATAGTAGGACCTTGTCAATAAGTATACCTGGAGAAGTACTTTCTTTCTTCTAAGACTTTGTTTCATTAGTATAGGAAAGAGCAATCTGAAATATTTTTATAGCTTCTTGTAATTGTTGAATGGATGAAATATTTTTATTAATAAAATCTTAATGAAGGAGGACCAGGAATATCCAAACTTGTTTATTCATCAGAGGTTCTTCTATTTCAACCAAATTTTTGTTTTTATTCTTGTAGGTGTGTATCCTTCACAACAATTAGAAGTATGGATTTTTACCATAGAGAATAAAGGAGAAACGATTGTGCCTTATTACTACTAATTTCCCGTCTTTACTGATTGTAGTGATACTAAACTCATTTACCTTCAGGAAGGATGAAATATGCAAAACTTTTGCAGTGTTTGAATGGCATGAGTTGCCATAGGTCTTCTGCAGCTGTAGAGTTCAGAGTCTGTGGTCTGTAAAGCCAAGACTTGTGTTCATTGGGAAAGAAAAATACCTATATAGAGGGCTTGAGAACATATCATTTAAGAAGATAATAACTATACTAGGGTTCATTTCATCTTGAAATTAAAAGAAATTTTTGACCTGTCAAAGCTGTAAGGTGGACTAAATGTTGTCTTAGGACCCCTTTCAACTATGCCAGTTCTTTGTTTTTAGAACCGTTTTTCAATGGGGGTTGGAGGAGAAAAAAAAACAACTACTTTTATAAGGCTGAAGAAAGGAACTCTTACAGCTTGTTTGCTAGCAGTATCAGGGAACCAGATTTTATGTCACAGGAGAACCTACCTCTTCTGTTTTCCAATCCGCAACCAGGCTGTGAGACTGCAGTGTAGCTAATCCTAATCTATTTAGCTGTTCTCATTTTCCAGTTTTACCATATTCATGGCTGTTGTCTGTGTCCACCTAATGATTTATACCACATATTTTTTACTGAGCATTTTTGCTTCCTTTTAGTTTCATTGTGTTGCTCTTAGCCTGTAATATCACAGCAGGTGGCTACTGCCTGTGTTTTGCTTCTTGCATGTTTAGCGTCAGTTGGTTCTGTGGCTTTGTCTGTCTTAGAGCAGAAATCAACCAAGACACTTGAATATTTTTTGTCAGGACTCAGGAGAGAGTTCCCTGCAATTATTGCCAACTTAGCATCTTATAAAATAATAAAAATAATAAATCTTTTGGGGCATATAAATATTCTAAAGAGAGAAAAACATGATGATATTTTAAAGATGCATTTCTCGCTGAAGTGCACTCAGTGCATGAAAATAGATGGCTAGAGACTTAGAACTGAAAGCATTTACACTAAATGTAGAAAACCATAAATCGTTATGATAGAGGAGAATTAGACCACAGAGACTCCTAAAGGTCAAAAGGATGAAGCTCGAAATGAAAATCTGGAGCCATAAGGACTTGTCAAGGTCTTTATGTTAATCAAAGTTAGTAAAGAATGCTTGAAATTACCTAATAAGAGATAGGACCATCACAGCCAATTTGAAGAGCAGCTAAAACTGGTAATACAAATCTTAAGTGCATCACAAAACAGGCATTACTCTCATATTCAGGTGATACATGTGCTCGAGGATGAACTGTGGAATTCTGTGGACTGTGCTAATATGACTCAGAGGGCAAATATCTTCAGATTTTACAGCATTCTCAGATAAGTTCTGCATTTGCTTCAGAAAATGCTTCTTTTCCCCTGAGAAGCATAATCTCAGTTGAGTTTGCCTCAAGCCAGTAATAAAAAATAACTTTTTTGAAGAATTATTGCTACAATAAGAAATCTAGTTTGAGGCTCAAATTGGGCGACATACTTTACATGTATTTGTCTGTGCTCTCGTTTCAGTCATGCTAACATATGCATTAATTTTGTTTTTTGTAATGGGAGACTGGTAAATTGTATATACTTTCCATATACCGAAACAGTATGTTGGGTTTTGCTGTGGAATAAAAAACTTGGAGGAATTTTGTTTGTTTCTTAGGAATCGTTGCTGGTGCGTAATTAATCTTTTTTTTATTTATTATTATTATTTCAATGTTCCAGAAGTGTGCGGAACACAAAACTTCAGGAAGAAAACCTGTCTGTATTCAGAAGTTTCTGTTATGACACAAGATTAAAAAAAAAGGTCTTTGAAAAATAAATGTCAGAAATAATTTCTGACATTTTGTAATAATTTAATTTAATAAGTTTTTAAAAGGAATTTGAAGATGGAAGGTTTACAGAATTACTTTATCCATCAGAAAGGACAGAGTCTGCCTTTAAATATGTGCAATCTTAAAAAACAAACTCCAAATTCCTAGTCCAGAGTAAAGAGACCAGAAGAAATATTTACACTGAATAGATAGTTACTATAGCTACTGAATAGATAGTTACTGTGTTTTTTTATGGTTCTTTTTTAAGTTTCCATTTGACCTCTTTGAGTTAAAGAAAAAATAATACATCATCTATTGCAAAACCAGAAAACATTCTTATAAGCATGAGGTACAAAAAATTGCACTTCTCATATGACATTTGGCTACTTTGTGCTCGTTTCCTTTTCAAAACCTTTTTTCTGTCTATAATGTAAATTCCATTGAGTATTAAGATGGGTTTTGTATGTTTTAAAAGTTTAGCGACATCGAGCCTGTCTTCTTTGATGCCGCATATGCTATTGCACTTATAAGCAATGCCAAGTAACTAAAGAGGGTGAAACAACAAAAAAATCAAAATCACAAAAAATAGTTTCAGAAAATGCTAACACATATTGATTAACAGTACATGTGGTGCTCAACTTTGTCAGTAAAGTGAGTTATGAACTTGACATGGATAGTCAAGGTGAACGTGAAATATAGACTGGTTGAACTGATGAGCATATGTATTCAAATGTGAGGTGTTTAAGGTAGTCTTTAGCTACGCATCCAGTGATCATTTTGCTGTTTGATTTATTTAATTTTGCAAAAGAGGCTAAACTGCAAGTTCTTTGCTTTCTTGCTTAAAACAGAGCAGTGTGAAGCATCCATTTTTTGAGAACTATGTAATTTTAAAAATAATTTAAAGCTGAGACATAAATCTTCAGCTGCTGGAAAACTATCACTACTCCAAACAATTCAGTTCAACCTGTGATAATTCACACTGACTGCAGTCCTGTACTGAGGTTCCTGGAGCAAAACCTTTCAGGGACTTGCAATTCACATACGATAACTTCTTTTGTGGACCAATGAAATCTCTCTCAAACCTAGTTAGATGGATTCTCCGAAGTGAGTATTCTCACGTTCAGTAGCTTTGCCTTGGACATATCTGTACCTGTGATATAGATAATGTGTGTCACAGCCATTGCTATTTGTTTTAGTTTTCAGTGGCTCCCATGCGGTAGATCTATCTTTATTAATTAGATGTAATACCTTACACCTGGCTGTATGATGCTGTGTTTGAACTGTGATCATTACTGTAACTGATAACCCCAGAAAGCAGAAGTATCTGAAACCTCCCTCATTCTGCGCCCAGCAGGCACTGTGTTGGGCTCACGGGCTCAGTATTACGAGACATGAACTGCTACTTCCCTTTGACTTGGCTGACTTTGAATATGAATGATAAAGGAGAAAGATATTTAGGAAGAAAGGATGTTGGGTGCTGAGGTTTTGTGCTGCACTGATTTTAGAATGAATTAATGAGTGGTAGTGAAGCTGGAGGATGTTTTCTGGGGACTTGTGCTTCATCCAGCCTGAGAATTTTTTGTTGCTGTGAACCTAGAACTTTCAGTTATCTCTGGAAAGTAACCTCTAACTCTGTCATCAAACACTAAGAGTCAAAACAAAAAGAAGGTGACATGGTTTTAGCTTAGTTTCATCAAGTAATAAGGCTTACAGAATCATATTGTAGTCTGTGAGGTATTATTACCCTTCTGCCTGCAAATAAGGAATCCCATTGCAACTGTGTTTGATTGGAGGACAGTGTTAGATGACAACATGTAGTTGCAACAAGTTGTATGAAAAGCAGTGGCCCAATAGAGGACAAAACCTTAAATTAGTTCCCACCATGAGAGACAGAGTTGCGACTGAGTCCCTGACTTGGTCTGAGTGCCATCAGGTGCTGGTCAATGAACATACATGTTAGCACACATGTAGCTTGTGACTAGCCACTGCATGCCATTTAGTTTTTATCAGTGGGACTAAGTAGCTAAGTCCTACTGGCAGGAGATAGAAGAAGAGGAAATGAGAGAAGGAAAAATTTTAAAAACTTGAACCATAAATTTATAGGAAATCAGGCTTCATTAGTTCCAGTGCTTATGCATCTACTTATTTAGTATGCGTAGTGTAGCTTTAGGTGATGTATAAATAGTATTTCCATGAAATCAGGACTGACATAAACAGAGAGAACTATAAAAACAATTGCAGAGAGATTTCAGCAGACTCACGGAACGGGTCATTTTGTGGCAACTGAAATGTATTTTGGGGGAATTTAAGACAAAAAAAAAGAACAGATGTAACACCCAGTGTTTCTGCCTATCTGTTCTGAAAGGAAGTTTCTTCCTGTCCTCCATCTAGCAATCATGGGAGTAACATACACCAGCTAGTTGTCTAGTAGCCCATCTAGTATTTCCTGTACTGTCTCAGAGTCCTGGCTCAGCCCATGAAGAGTCCTGTCTTCAATTACAGGCAGTCTCAGGTGCCAAAAAGAAGGTAAGGAGTAAGATAAAAACTAAGTAGACAGCTTTGCATATGCATAATAATCCTTCTTGATCCCTGAAAGCACCTGGCTAAAACTCAAAATACGACAGTTGGTTATAGTAATTACTACACTATAGAGATGCACCAGTTTATAAATGGTAAATCTAATAGACTGATTGGGACCAGTAATTTGTAAGGAAGAAGAAAGAACAAAGTAATCTCTGTCCTGGAGTACTGGAAAGACTAGAACTGTATTTAATATGTTTTATTTTGTTTTGTTTTTCGAAAGAAAAAAAAAGATAGCAAACCTCGTATCCAAATTCAGGGAAAAGAAAAACATGATGCAGGTAGAGACGCGCTGTTCCACTGATGTCTGATTTTCAAAATGCTGAAGAACTTTAGGGTAAAAAATAATTCAGATGTAAATGGAAAGTGGAGTACAAACCTGTAAGCTCATGGAATCACAGAATCCTAGAACAGTTTGGGCTGGAAAGGGCCTTTAGAGGTCATCTAGCCCAACCTCCCTGCAATGATCAGGGACATCTTCCACTATACCAGGTTGCTCAGAGCCCTGTGCAGCCTGGCCTTGAATGTTTCCAGGGGTGGGGCATCTACCACCTCTCTGGACAACCTGTTCCAGTGTTTCACCAAGATATTACTAGTATGGACCACTTCATACCTTCCTGGTGTTTTTCTTCAAGAAGATAACAGGGGTTTCTGACAATGAAAATCGAGCAGCTTCAAAGTATATGGTATTAAATTTGTGATACAGGGTCATGAAAGTGTCATCGTTAAAGTGATATACTAGCAAGAAGGTGTAGGACTTAAAAGATGGATGAAGTTAACTGGACATACCAGTGGGTTGTCCTGGAAGGTGAAATGTCAGATTATTGGGAGTTTACTCTAGACTTCCTGAAGGAATGACTTTATACAAATCTTACTTATTAGTTTTCTTAGTAATTTTGGTAGACAAATTTATGTTATGTTTGCTGGTGACCTGAAGTTGTGGAGCGTCATCAATACAGGGGTTGATTTGGATGTCATATAGGAGGCACTAAATGTCTTTGTGGGCTGAAGTAATAGCAATGAAGTGAGTTGTATCATTAATTGCAAAGTCATGAACTTAACATAAAATTAACAGAAACTCCTACCCTCACCTTGAAGCACAGTGAGGAACAAGACAGGAGAATGACCCTGGTGCATGAGTTGTTTATGATACTAGCTATAAGCCAGAGAAGTCGTGCAGCAGTGAAAAATGTAGATTCAGTTTTAGCATTTAGGATGTTTCAGCAAGGTATTTCCAGTAGAGACAAAAAACATAGTCTAGTGATTCATATAAACTAATCTCAGGAGGGATGACTGTAACAGTCTGGGCTGAAGCTAGTTGAAATCACACTTTTTGGTTCACATTTTGCAAGTAATGTGGTTTCTCCACCACTGCTGTTATCTTCAAAGCTGAGCTTATTTTGAAGCTGAATTTGTCTGGCACCATTGGATCAATGACTGAAGTCATGGAAGGTCATTATGATTTCATCTACAAAGTTTCAAAGTCTCTTCTGTTACAAAGATACGTCTTTGTAAGTATGCAAAAACCTGAATTTTACTGTAGCCGGTTCAGTAACAACCTGAAGTCATTGTGCAATTGCAATCAAAATGGGTAAAAAGGGTACATGAAGCATGGCATTGAAAATGACCTCAGAAACATGATAGAGCTGTTACATAAAATTGTTCTGTAGCCACACTTATGGTTCTTGAAGGATATGACAAGTGGTGGAAGTGAACTGAGCCCTGGAAAATGGCCCAAAGAAAGCCAAAAGATTGGGATTCTGATAAGTTGGAGTAGGCAGAATTCTAGCGTATGAAGGACTAGTATATAAATTAATGATGGGTTTAGAGAGGGAACACTGGAATTTCTGTGCAATCTGCATTGTAATATACTGATTTTTAAGGAAATATGAAGTCAATTAAGGGAAAGAATTTCTATCCAGGGCATTGTTAGGTGTAACTCGTTGCAGGAAATTGTTGAGACTTAAATCTTAAGAGTTGAAAAAACCCCACACAACTAAAATTGTGCAGAATATCAGGAAGAACTAGAAATAGAACAGACAAAAAAAAAAAAACATTTTAGGTAGCATGGTAAATCACATTTTAAAATTTTATATCTTTTTTTCTGAATATTAACAATCATATTTGGAGCTGTACTTTGGGCATTCCACTTATTTCTGTGCTGTCCTTTGAGGATAACCAAGGACAGCATGTCTGATCTAGAGTGGCATTTCCAATGTTCTTCTTTGTAAGCTAGCGTTGAATCAGCTTACAACAAATTGTCGCTCTGATTTATTTTGTTCCTTTTAGGATCAGCCACCTCTAGTTAAAATGCTACAGTGCAAACACAGTCATTGTGTTTACACATTTTATACCAAAAAGTGTGCTTACAGGTAGACCTGATGGTTAACACGAAGCAGAGTTTTGTTTCAGTGTTCTTCACTTTGACCTCAGTAAATCGAGGGATGGCTGAAGCCTGAATAAGTAATATGTGGTGTTGGCATTGTAGCTTCACTACTGCCACAACTGTTGAAGAGTGAGAGATTGATTTGTTAGCTGAGCTAACTGGCAGCAGTCCTTAGCCATCCAAGTGCAATTAAATGGAACTTCATCCAAATTAAAGGTATTTATCTGCTGGCTTTTGTTTTCACTTAGTCTCAGATCATTATAGTAATTTTTAATTTATTAGGCTGTGGTAGGTTTTTACTTTTCATTGAAAATAGTGTCAGGCAACCCTACTCTTACCCATATTATATCAGGTTGGGGCATAATTTTAAAAAAAATTTCGAATATTTTTTGATAGAGTTATTAAAACTACCTGTTTTTTCCTCCTGGGTTGATTCCCTCATCCCTTCCACATTGAATTGTTGGCTTAGGAGACTTCTATGCTAATACTACAGCCACCAAATAAAAAGCATTAAGTTATTCAAAGCCTCTGACATTCGTCTTGAAAAAACATGTTCACAAACCTTAAAAAAGGCAAAGATACATTTGATTGTGTGTGTTTATACTTATTTTGTATCTTCAGGATGTTGTGACTCAGTCTATTGCAGCATTCTGAAAAAATAATATTTAGGTCTGGATACTCCAGTAGATAGGATTGTGTTCTTCATGCTTGAGAATATAAGATCATGCGAATGCTGAGTGCATTTACCAGCATACACAGTGATTTGTCCTTGCAGCTTGAAGGGAGGTTGTAGTTTCACAGTCCCCCTATCAGGACCCCTTACGGTACTTGAAAGCAGCATCGCATAGCACATCTCTTCTCTGCTGGAGAAATGCGGCTGAAAGTAAAATTACTAGTCTTGCAGATTCCTGAACAGAGTTTTTCTCATTCAACAATACCTGTTGCATCATGTGAAACATCGGAAAGGTGAATGAATATGAAGTCAGAAAAATAAGCCTTTCAGTTTACATTATGAACATCTCCGACTTTGTTACTTGTAACAATATCTACTGTGAGAGATCAGTGAAGCATTTACTACTCTGTGAAGATAAAGGAGTTGATTTATGTTGCGTTTGAAATTAGTGAAGCCCCTATGCAGGCTGGGACTGGTCCAGAAATAGGTCCTTAAAATGCAGTTCTGGCTTTGCTTTGTCAGAGAGGCTCTAGATGGAGACGAGCAGCTGTAGACCATACCTTTATTCTTCAGCTATCTGTTTCAAAGGAAGGACAGACTCGCTTTGATCTCTTTGGGCTTTGAATCAATCTCCAGAAGGAAAAGTGGAAAAGAAGCAATGGAATTGACATGCCAGCTCTGTTAGCAATTTACTCGCATTTAAAATGAAGAGGTGTTGACCAGGTCCTCAGTTGGTACAAACTGATGAAACCCTGTTGATTCCCTCTAGGATGCATGAGAAAACTTGCAAGTCGCAGCTTGACATATGAATCTCCAAATTGTGAATGTTTCTGCAGAAGAAGGCAGTACCAGGAGATCCTAAAGGCCTGCACGGCCCCTAGCTCAAGGTGCCCTCATTGGCAGCTCTCTGCAGTGTGTCCTGCTGTGTGTCTGGCTGGGTGTTTCTTCTACAACATGCCAGCCAGGAGGCTGGGCTGGTATTGAGGAGAAGCAGGCTGTGTCAGAGATAGCACTCGAACCTGTAATTTCCTTCGTGAATTAGAGGGGAAAAGGAAACTTAAATCTCTCCCTAGATCCTATGGCACTACAGTGACCTTGCCAGTTACACGGGCTGGGTTGACAGGTGCCGGGTCAGATACAAGACTGTTACGTAGCCCACATCCGCGCAGTGCTCAACATGAGACTCTACTGTGTGATTGCTCCTTTACTCACAAGTAACCCCATTTTTAGTGCAGGAAGGTTGTTTGTGAAAAGAGTGGCAGATTCCAAGATTCTGTATAACGAGCCATTTACATGTCAGCGCATGTGAGGATGCTGTACACGGCTCACATCTGCAACGTGGGAGCTCGGATAGTGTGGCTCTGTCAATTTACTGGTTTGGTAATGTCATACTACTGTGGATGTATGTCTTACTAGCAAAAATTTCATTTCCCCCAGCTCAGTTTATTCTGTCCCCACCTCAATCAACACAAGCTATATGAAAAGCATGAGAGTTAGTCAACAGACCCACAGCTCTCGGCGCTGCATGACTTAGCTAAATCTTTTCACAGCCTTGAATGACATCAGCCAGCAGAAGTCCAGATTGTGTGTCTGGCGGTTACTTTATCTAGAAAACCAAGACCTATAATCCTGTTTCAATCTGAAATGAAGTATATTCACTCTATTTAAAGTATGAAAAGTGATTCAGTCAGAAGTTTCAAAAATTTTCAGACAGTTGCTGTTACTGAATTATAATTAAGTTACTGGAATTGTACTATGTGCTTTCACATAGCAGCACATAACCCGCTTTGCAAATCCACTAAGCTCCCTATTAAAAATAGTTAATTTATGTCTCCTATCCCTATTGAAAAGCTGATCCCGAATCCCCATTCACGTATTGAAGCATTTGTGTGAGATAGCTTGGCAGCATGAATATTTTGTCAAAGAGGTTTTAAAGTACTTAGAAAAAGAAGTAATATCAGGTCATATAATCTTCCTCTGAAATGGAGGGATAAAAGGAATATTAGACATATAGTGAAATCTACTATCAGCAATTTAGTATGAAGTATAAAAATGGTCCATTATACAGAATGTGAGAAAAAAAGCAAATGAGAGATTATAGGAATTAATCCATCAAAAACCTTGCTGGGGGTTGTATAAATGTAATTTTGAAAAAAAAGAATGCAATCTCTTTTGGTGTCTTTAGTTAAGGAAACTTTTTCACTTCTTTCTTTTGTTTCGAGAATGATTGGCATTTTATTTACTGCTTAGTTCACTAAGTAAAACTGAAGAAGTATAACAATATGAGATGCCCTAACCATAAAGTCAGATCTGACTTTCTATGATAGCCCCAAAATGTCAAGAAAAACTAACTTATGTTGTCTTCAACTTCACAGAATGAATAACATATGTGACCAGAATTCACTGTGTTGTGAGAGGCAGGTAGGGTGAAATGTGGAGAAGAAGAAAAATTTAAATCAGGAGAGTGCAAGATTGAAAAAGAAAAAAAATTTGTCTTTGCTAAAGTCACAGAAGGGCTTTGCCTAAAATAGAGACAAATAGGTGAAAATGGACTATTAATCTTTTGCCTTTGACAAGGTAGGCACCCTTAATTATTTGAGGGAAATTTATTGATGACTATCGTTCTTAGAACCACATTCTGCCTGCAGTACCAGCTTGATACAGAGCATGCACTTTCTTATTTATATACTTGCTCTTGCTTTCCCTTTTCCCCTGCAATACCCCCTTCAGAGTGTTTTCCTGAAAGTAGGTGGCATTTTAGATACTACAGTATTTCCTGTGCTGTTGAGTCTGTTCAACCACACAGGTCCCAGCACAGACTGTGTTTGACATCTTCCATTCTGAAAACTGTGCGTTTATTCCTCTCCTCCATTTCCCATTTTTAAGCAGTTAATTATCTGTGAAAGGATAATAGCTTTGCTCTCAGCTTGTGGCTGCAAGTTTTCTTAAGAGACTTTGAGACATATTGTGAAATGTCTTCTTGAATTTGAAGCAAACTCTATCAACTAAACTAAAAGAGAGTAGATTTAGATTAGATATAAGAAAGAAATTCTTTATTCTGTGGGTGGTGAGCCACTGTAACAGGTTGCCCAGAGAAACTGTGGATGCCCCCTCTCTGGCAGTGTTCAAGGCCAGGTTGGACGGGGCTTTGAGCAGCCTGGCCTGGTGGAAGGTGTCCCTGCCCATGGCAGGGGGGTTGGAACTACATGATCTTTAAGGTCCCTTCCAACCCAAACCATTCTATGATTCTAACTTACCTCCTGAATCCATACATTTGTTGACTCCTTCAGAGGCTGTGACAGGTTTGTGGCTTCCTTTTATAAAAAAACAGCATATATAATTTTGTTCTCCAGTGTGTCATACTTGTTCATGTGTCCACTAATTTCATGCTTTATTATGATTTCCCCTGATTTGCCCAATTCAGATATCATGCTCATTGTTTTATAGATCCCCTGAAGTAATTTAAAAAATGGTGTCACATTTACTATCTTCCAGTCCTCAGGTAGGAAGGTAATTTTAAGCAAGAAGCTGTGTGCCACTAGTGTCAGTTTACTTACTTCTGTTTCCTTACTTACAGTCTTCAGTGACATTTTTTGTTCATTTTGTCTCTTTGTTCCATAATATCTTCAACTAACACTGCCCGCTGTTGTCTTGCCATTTCTAAATACCCCTTGTATGCCTTCATAATATATTGGGCCTATAGACTCTGTAGCAACCTTTCTGTTCCTGGTGTGCTTGAAACAGGATTGAGTTTTAGCTTTTATACCTTTCGAAGTTTCTCCCTGAATGCTTTTCTGGCCTCTGTATTTTTTTTTATATTTAGTGTGCCAGATTTCATTGTTCTTTCCATTTAGTTTTCATTTGTACGTAGCTTCACCTTTTTGAAGGGTGGCTTCATGCTTTTAATGACCTTTCTCTCCCTTCTGTTTAGTTCTGCTGGTTTCTTTTTGCCCTTCCTCAGATTTCTTGATTGACCTAAGACATTTTGCTCTGCCCATGATGAGCTTCCCTCCTGTAGCACTCTGCTGGTTCATGTCCCTGATTCAGATCCCTCATCAAGAGTTGTACTGAACTCAGTTTACCTCTTTGTTCATTTGTACTACAGAGAAGATATCAGGGACTTGTCCCTTAATACTTTTCTCATGAGTGGAGTCACCTCTCAAGAGAGCAGAAAACAGCAAAGAATTTTTTTTTATGTTTCTCTGGAAAAAATGATTGGCTAAAATGCCAATTGTTGCTGTATTCATATTTCTTAACCTTGGGCACCTAAACCAGGACCCTACTCTGCTTAGTCAAGGGTAAAAGGTGAGTTCCTGCAGGGGACTTTCTGAAACTGCTGAACTGGGCAATAGCTATATTATGCTTAGAAGCCCCAGAACACCCCTCCCCTCCACTGGCACCCTGATAAGCTTATGGTGGCTCTGAGAGGTCAAGCAAGAGGACTTGGAATCCATGATCTTTGAAAGTCGCGGAGAAAATACACCATTTGGTTTCTGTTGCTCTTCAAAAACTTGTTATATTTCGTACAGAGTCAGAAACTGACACACAAAGTGATTTTAGTACTTGATAGTCACTGCTAAAACAGGGCCTTGTTGAAAATTGAAATCACTTTAGTCTTCCTCTGATTTCAGGGGCACCTGCGTCAGTCTGAGAGTTTCTGTCATTCTGACTGTTATTTAAAAATGGTAAGGACTTGCTCGTAAATGGATTCCCATCAGAGATACTTTTTATCAATTGGATGCAACGGGCTTTTTTTTTTTATCGGCTGATTAGGTTGTCTTTTTAGACATCTTTTTCTCTCTACACAGTTCAATAAGTATAACCAAGATTTTTATTCAAATCTGGCTTTATACTGTAAAATTGTCACTTACCAAGCTCCAGTAAAATAGATGTCCTGTGAAGCTTTAAAGTTGCTGTGTTCTTTTAGTGAAAAACCATTAAAGGCTCTGGGAGTATGAACAGTCCCTCATGATTTCACTTTCCAACTCTGTAAATGCACAAAATCAAGTACATACTCATTGGAATAAGGAACGTGATTAAAAAAATAAAAAGCTCCAAACCCCACAGCTGGAGCACAGATGCCAACAAACATAACTTTGATGCTTCACAGATGATTTTGAATGCAAAGGTGTTCCAACTGATTCCTTTCCTACATTTTCCTTGGAAAAATGTTAAATGCTCTGTGGTTTGTTTGTTGTTTTTTTTAAGTGGTGAAGTGATTATACAAGTTCATAAAGAAAGAGTTTTCATAAATGGATGCATGCTTGTTTGATTCCATTAATTAAAGTTAGCAAACCATATTTCTGTTTATTTTTACGTGTGTAGTACAAACACAGTATAGTTTTCAGGGCTTTTCTGGATGTCAGTTTGAAAGGTAAATGAGGAAGCAGTACAGTTATGCTGTGATACAAAGTTCTTGAGGGTTTAACTCTGCAGAGTTTATATTATGTCAGAAGACTTATTTTTTTTAACCTTACAAAAGCAGATAGGCCTTTAAAAACCACCTCTAAAACTTTCCAATTAAAATCTAACAGTGGAGTCTTAATTTCAATTAGTGTTGAAGTGAAAGGAGATATGTATCTGTATATATAGACATAGAATATCTGTGACATATTTTGAGTTGTAAATAGATAAATGTGTGTAGGCTCTGGATGTACATGATAGTTGAGCATATTTTAAGCTTTCAGTGAGAATCAAGAGCACAGCCATATCAGGAGTGAGCAACAGACACCTACGTTCTGGGGATTAGCTTAATCCAGGGTTGTCTGGGTGGCTGAGGTAAAGGATACTAAATGAGAAGCCTACGAAATGCAAAATGTTTAAAAGGATTTTTTAGCTTTGACTTGACTGAATTGCTATAATTCATGCTGGGGGGTCAGGCTCTTCTTTGGAGAACGCACATTCATCTAGGTTTCCTGAAAGCCATTTTGTTGTAGAGATGTGATTTAGAAAAAGAATGATTTTACCTGTTTCAGTTAGTGGCTTTAGTTCACAGTATTGTTCTCATTTGTTTTATTTTGAATAGTACCAATCATTGTAAGAGCTTGGGATTGTTTCATTCATCTGAAGCAGCAAAGCATGAATGATTGCTATGACTTACTGCCAATAAAATTTGCATCTCAGTCACCGTAAGTCCTGTACAGTCCCAACTATAATTGAAAGTATTGCGTAACAGGACTTTTAATCATTATATTGGCAATATTCCAGGTTACACAGGCAGATTAGACAAAAGACAGCATTAGGAAACATAAAGGTGTATCTTAAGTAGCTTGTTTAATACCAATGCTGTTATTTTCAGATCAGGAACCAAGGAGCAATAACTGTAATGCGTGTTGTACTGGAAGAGCATCTTCCTGACTTTCTGAATGATGGTGTCCCCATTTTCTTACCTTTAAACTATGTCTAGGGCAGACACAGTCAAGAATTTGAAGTACTGTAATTAATGTTAAAATATTCCATATTTAGAGGAAAGAATTCTCAACACATTTTTTAAATTCAGAGCATTTTTGAAATGGCTTCAAAATTACAAAAAAAATCTGGAGAATATGTGTTGGTGAGGCAGAAGCAAATGAAACAACTGATAGTGTATGACGAATGCAGTTTTACCTATACTAGCGCATCCTACAGCTTCATAGTTCACCACTTGGTTATCAGCACAGTGAGGTCTGGAACTAAGGAAACTACAGCTGAAGTGTTCCAGGACTTCTATTACTGTTTTCTTCTTCCCACTACTTAAAATTTTTAAATTCCTGGACAGTTTTTTGGTTTGTAAAAATCATTACATATTAGTTCTTCACAACATTTCAAATGAGGTAAATAATTTCACCCTTTTTGGCAAAAAAAAGAAGAAAGGGGAAACCATTTGCATTCACCACTGGCTAAGTCTTTAATGAGATTGGTTTACACCGAGAAGTGTTGGAGTGGAACTTCCACTCCTTTCTCTGCTAATCTAAGGGCTGATGGCTGTCTGCCTGCAGATGAGGGAGTACCTCTACCTGATTCGGGCCTCATGCTCATTCCTTAGCTTATGATTTACAGTATTCTCTTGACTTGGTGCTGATGAGGATTCCTATCTGTCACTTTTCTTCACTCCAGCATTGAAATGGCATGCTATGAAAGAGAAGCATGGTTTTGATTCTTTTCTGAAAATGGTATGAAAATGGAAGCTGCAAGCTCTGTTGAAAAATAAAATAAAATAAGATAAAACAAAACAAAATAAAACAAAATAAAATAAAATAAATTATTTAAAATGGCAGTCTCTACCTTACAACAGTTCCCAGACCTTTATGAAAGTGTCCAAATACTCAGAAACAGATTTTAATCCTGTTGAGTAGTTCTCTTTGTTATTTTCCTTGGTCTCTATTCTAAAGAGATTTCCATTTTACAGTCCTATCTGCATCCTCCATATTAGATGAGTAAATTCCAGTATAATCACAACTGGGGAGGCCAGGATGTTCACAGGTCTCTGCTGACATCGCATGATAACAAAGACAACTTAGATATGGAGGACAATTTTATTACAGAGAAAAAGCCTTTCTAGAGATCAGGATGATTCGCTACATCTTACTATTGGTTCTTCCAAAGGGCACCTTTAGGTCTCTGAACTAAACATTTGTTCCCTCTTTTCTGGAGACTTACGGTTTTTTTTTTAGTATTGTGCTGAAGAGATTCATTTGAAAAACAAAAATAGTCTTTAGAGTCTTTTCTGAACCATAAATAGAAAAATGCACCATAGTTCTTTTTCCCCTGTAAGCTGAAAAAAACGTTTTGCATTTCTTCATTCTATATCCTGAGTCCCTCTACATTTCTTAACAATTGTCTTTGCCACTGATACTCACTACTAGAAATACATCTGTAGAGAACAGACATCAAATAGAAAACTAACCAATATTGTTATCAATTTGGGTTCTTTACATCATTTTCTTCAAGCTTAACTTTTCCCCCTTGCACCTGCTGCCCCAAAACATAAATACCCTTTCCTGCATTTGTGATGCTTTAATGAAATGTGTAAATTTAGTTATTTGTCCATGTACATTTTGACCTAAGACATCTAAGCACATAGGATTTGAAGATATTTTTTGTCCAACAGTGTCTGGATTTTTGTTTCACATTTTCTCACTTAATCTCATAGTTCTGAATTCAAAGTTACTGGTGGTAAATCAGTTTAATATAACATGGTTGATAATGGTAAAGTCTTCATTGCAATAACAGCAAAGAATCATGATTATTTGGGGTTTTTTGCATTTAAAGAAATGATAAAGTTGCAAACTCAAGTTCTCCAATGCATGATCTAATGACAATAACAGAATTAAAGTTTCCCATGCAAATTTAAAAATCCCCTTAAACATGCAGTATTTTATGAGAAATTTGTTGCAGTCAAGTTAGAGAATAGATTGCTTGAACTGCTTCCAGTTTGTTAACACTTGTAATCCTGTTACAGGCAAAAAGGAATACACAATTCATGCAAGGCCAAGAATTTATTCTTCGTCTAATTACAGTCTTAATGGTTGTAACAATCATAACAGTCTTATCAAATAATTTAAATTACATGCAGGTAACATAGATACACAAATTTTTAGTCTTCCCCTTTCTCTCTTGTTAGTCTTGCGTCCCACTGCCCCACTATGTGTTAAGGTTGATGGTTTCAGTTTAGGGGTGGGTTTACAGCAACCGGTCAGTATCCCAAGTCCTTTGGAAGAAGTATGACACTGATGTTGATGATTTCTTCCTTCTCACTTCAGGATGTGGCTGGTATAATTTCTGTGTTTGATGACAGGCTCTGAACCTTGTTTATTATTCATTGGTCTGCAAGTCCATATTGCATCTGGATTTACTATGATGTAGTGCGTGTTATACATATGTTGGATGCTTGTTCTTTGTTCTCTTTGCTACCCCTAAGGCTTGGCAAGAATGAGGTGGCTTGCCTTGCTCCTGAGGTTGCATTCCTTTGATGACCAGTAATTGGCCATCAGTGAGTTGTTTATAGCCCCTGGGCTTCGGGTACTGTCCTCTGCCAGTTCTTTCAAAGCTTCTGATACTCCTCTGTGCTGTGTTTTCACTAAGGGGGTCTAATAGGTCATTCTACCCACAGTAACTACATGTTACAAATACCCATTAGTTACAAAATATATTTCACTATAGACATTACATCACACAATTATACAAAGCTAATGAAAAGTTAAAACAAAGTAGGTAATAGAAATCTGATAATTAGATAATTTCTATTGCATGCAAACACGAATCTTCAGGCAGACAAAGAGAAGCACAAGCAAAGCCCAACAGCCTGTCTTGTTAGCTTAATGCAAAACCTGTGGCCTGTTACAAACAGCAGTTACTCCCTATTTGCTGAGCTACAAAGCTAGGAAGCATGTTTAGTTATGATTAGATTTCAGATGGACTACTGTGTTGGAATGCAAGAATAGATCCTCAGAAGGTTTAATGGTACTTGCCATACCCATGAAAAGAAAACAAAACACACTGGATTTTCAAGATTTGCATCTCTCAGTGTTCACATCCCATTTCAGCTAGGGGTTGTGATGGTGACCTTGATTTGAAATAAATTCTCTGTTTCTGGAATTTATGCAGTAGATTTCACATCCACCAGAATAAATTACTTATGTCATGGGCTTCTCATTCGTAATGTTGGCTAGCAGTCTTATCCCATGGGCAAATAAAGATACGTCTCTTTTTTTTGGTCTGATAGGAAGGCTGGCTATTCTGATTTAGCTGCTGGTTAGTAGGTAACTCCTTTGAGCGAATGTAACTGTTGTATATTCATATCTCATCATCTGTGATGCCAGGCAGGCCCCCATTTGCTCTCTCTTTGCCAGAAATAAGATGGTACACCATATGGATAAAACTACGTATCTTAAACATTACATGTTGGTGTTCTGATCAAAAGTTCCTCAGAGCCAGATCCTTCTGTTTATCACTCGATTAAAGTAGATATAAAACATGCAGCTCTCCTGCTTATTGCTCTTCTTAAACTTCTATGCCCAAAATTACAATTTTTTTAAAATTAATAATCTTCAGTGTATGAAAGGGACACATGGGACCTCATTAAATGAGTCTCAAAGAAATCTGAATTTGGCATTCATGTAAATCCATGTGGCCCTCTAGCAAGGAATTGCTGTGTTTTGTTAGAAATGCATACAATCTGTGCACCCACTTGTCCTTCCTGCTATCAGTAAAAGAAAGGAAGCAGGGGGCTTTTTCAGATAAAACACAACTTTAGGATGTGAGTAATAATCACATCTAGTACTATTATAGCACAAGATGTGGTTCCTCTATCTCAGGTTCCTCCTGTGTTAAGAATTGTTCTCTGAGGCTAAACTGATGGAAGGAATGATGGGGATGTAAAGTATCTGAGGTTTCTCATTTGACTTGAAATACTGAACGATTTAAATTTTTTTGATGTTTAATGTCAATGAATCCTGTAAAAAGTAATTTGCATTTTACATAATGTTGTGTGTCTCTGAGACATGTGAGCAGCCATATTATTATAGATCCTGTGTTAAAGTGTTAGCTAAATGGTCTTTGGAATGTTCCCACATACAAAACGAAATGTCCGTTCGCCTCTGAGAGGATAGAGCCATGCCACCTTGCACTGATTCTTTCCAGAGTCCTTGTTTAAAAACAAAAAAATTATGCTCATGCATCCGCCACAGATTCTTCGAAAGGAAAAAAGTAGTGAACTTTCCATTTTATAAAATTAGAGACTTTCTTTGTCATCCCGCCATGTTATCGTAACTTTTTTCCTTTGTCATGAGGTTTAAAAAAGCACTTCCATAATTTTAGAAGAGTTTTGGCTACATCAGTTACAGTTCAAGGAACAGTAGCTTCAAAGTTGTGACTTCTCACAGGCCTGTCCAAGCAAGAAGAGACAGCGATGCAATCTTAGGTGGCAGAACAGTTACAAAAATACTCTCTTGCTTCTATGAGAAGTTCTCTTCCAAAACGGTATGTATTGAAACAATTCGTCTAAGCAATACTTAATCTTAAGAGGAAGAAAACAGAGTAATGGTGCCTGATTTTGTACACCTTAAACAAATCTTTAGTAAACTTACATGTATTGTTCCTGCTTCCTGAAATCCTTTTAGGCATCCTTCTCATGCCTTTCTACTGGCACACAATACCTGGGTTGAATCTCTTAGGTTTCATACAGTGTCAGGATGCATTAACGCAGAGAGTTGATGTATCATTCAGTGTCTGCAGAGTTATTGCTTTTATAAACCAAGAATTAACTGCACAGCATGTGGACCTCAACTTCTATACCTCATCACTGCTACTAAAATATTTACTAATACACCTACACCTTACTGAAAAGCCACTGTCTTAAGATGTGCTAGAGACCAGTGACTGCCGCGAAGTCCCACAGTATATATATTTCTGAATTATGGAACTAAAAGATGAAAGATATAACATTTCTTGTGAGTTTTTTTAAACTGCAACAGAATGAATAGGTGAATTAGTTGGCATTAAACTGTGTTTCAGCCTTCCCTTTAAGGCTTTGTGAGAATTTAATTCTGCAAAGCAAAGATTATTGAAAATTATGTTCTGTCACCTTCGTTCTTCCCTCTCCCTTGGGATCCTGTTAACTGCTTGCATCCTCACACTTTCATCCCCAAATTCTTGCCAAACACCTGCGTTTTCTTACCAGTGAAATTTCTTTAGCTATTGCTGCTTTTATTTTACATAGTCACATTAACATCTCTCTATGGGTATACAAACTCGACTCAGTGTCATTATCTTCTATTTATTATCTTTATTGGTTTAATTCTTTTTTATTTTTTTTTCCTTTAAGGATTCTTTTCTTAGGACTCTTAAGGAAAAATTAAAAACAAAGCAGACTGTCTGTCCTACCCATTATGGACCATTTTCTACCTTTAGTGCTCTTACTGGTGTTGTTTTGTCTCCGGACATCTAGAAGACAGACTTCTTTTCCCTAGAACTTCTGTACATTTGCAACAAGTTTCTTAGATTGGTGGAAAGACAAAAGGATGTCTTACTGGCTTGTCCAAAGAGGGGTGGAGGAACAGAACCCCAACACAAAAATCTTTTGCAATAAATTTCCCTTTCCGTATGTGCACCTTTGGGCTGTCTTTGTATCCCTGCCTTTCCTTTCCCCTAAATAGAACTCCTTTTGTGAGCTTCCCTAACTTCCTAATCGTCCTGCAGGACAAGACACTTAAATTGGCCAGCTCCAATAGTGTAGTGCTCAGCAAACTTACCTTCAGAGTTCTGTTTGATGCACCAGAACTCTTTATGCATGGTCAGGCGTTTTGAATTTAAAAGCACTATGTGAATATGAAATACTACTTCTTTTTCCTTCTATAAAAAGCAATTTGCAGTCTACAGCTAACACTTTTATTTTCCACTTAATAATGTCATTGGCCTGAAAATGCCAAAGAGCTGATGGTATGCTTACTGAACTGTCAAAATGAAGCCTGTATTACAAAGCCCACAATGTAAGTTCAGGGCACCCGTCCTGACCTTGAGCTAAAATTCAGTCTTGTGAGTTTGACTTGTGTATTCCAGCCATGTTTATGCAGTTACTGGCAGTAAGTCCTCTCCACATTGCTAGAAATGTCTGAAATACGGCATCTTGCATTAGCCAGCCCTTGCTTTTCCAATAATTTGATGTGGGTTTACATATTGCTTCGATAAGTAAACACAACAGTACTACCCAGTGGCAGTCTGCAGCTTCAGCATCCTGAAGGCATGGGCCACTGTTAAATTTTTCAGTCTCTGTCTTGTAATTCAACTCTCATAACTTGTAGCTATTTATGTCCCTTTTCTGATTTGTTGAAAAGAAGAATTTTGGTAGATGACAGATTCACCGACTTTTTTTTTTCCCTGCCCAATTTGATCACTGCACTGTAAATCAATCCTTGCTCATCCTTTTTTTTTTTTTCTTCCTCTCATAAATGAGGTTACGTGAATTTTATGATAAGAAGTGGGGCAGAGCTGGCATATGGAAATAGGATTTGGGACAAGCTTGAGATAAGCACAGCCGAATATAAAGAGAAGCTAAGGATCCTCTGTGCATTAAGTAGTAAAGTTGTTCTTTAAGAGCTCTCACGAGTATTGTGTTAAGAAAAGATATTGTTATACATTCAACTTGTTGAAACTCATAAAATGCTCCATTTGAAAAGTGCTTTGATTTAATTTTACTAAGGAGCCATACTCTGTTCCCGATCAGTTTATTTTCATTACCACACTATTTTCTTTCCTATTTTTGAACAGACTAAAGTCACTTTCTCCTTTTGTTTTCTTCATTAACCTTCTGGCTTGAATCCATTTAGCAGTGCTGCCTTTCCCCTCTATATAGCGCTTAGCCTTTCTGTTGAGAGTTCAAACAAGGTTTAAAATAAAGGGCTTTAATCCTTTACTAAGGAATTTCTCCAGAGCAGCAGAGCATAGGCTTCAGCAGTTCTGAGCTGAAACACACAGGCTATTATCAATTAAAACCTGATCTGATTTATGCTAGGGTCATGCCAGCTACAGAACAGCTCATATTTGAGGAGATGCAAAGGAAGCACACAGCTGTTCTTGCCTTTTTCTTCCTCATACTGGAAATATAGCATAATATGAAGTCAGCATCCAATTAGTACTTTTTTTTCCCCCCAGAAACATCTGTCTTACCAGGAATTGGCTGGAGATCAGAAAAAAAGTGTTTCATTTGCAACCACAGAGTTCCAAAAATACAACATAGACAAATTAAACCCTTTGTAAATAAACTTTATATAAACCCAACAATATTAAAAAAGCTAAAAATTAAGAGTGTTGTGTGAGAGAAATTGATTTATAGGGAGTTTTTTAGATTGCCACAAATTAAATGGAAAATATGAAACAGCTATTTAAATCAACAGGAGATTCAGTTTCAACATGATTCTGAAAAATGGCTGGCTCCATTGGTGGATGCAAGGGCAGGATGCAGATTTGCCTAAACAGAGACACGTGTTGCTTTTTGCGAAGCTATAGGGGATCTGGAACATCTGGATGACAGTGGAAGATACATCAGGCCGTGTGAGAGACCCACATGCTTTTAGAGCAGTTTGGAAGCTGGGTGAGATAACCCACAGCATTTAGAATGATGACAGGGTCCTGCATTTGGGCAACTGAATCCTGCATTAAGGGTACAAGCTTTGAGAAGTTAATATCCACTCGTGAGAAAATTAAAGACAGTTGTATATTTGTATTTGCCTGTTTCACTTACTGAACATGTTAAGCACAAACCTGTGAAAGTTTGTAGGTAATCTGAATTTACATGTATTATCACACTGAGAGGCATGTTTTTCATTTATCTGTTTCTGTGTTTCTGCATTTCAGCCACGCAGCCTGTAAAATTTGATGCTGTTGTTTGGGTTGTCTTTTTATTTTTCATGGGTGTTTCACCCACATAGCCAGGGGCCGCGACAGATGAGTTACACTGATGCTTGTCCCCCTTTGCTAGAGGTCGTATTTTCCCACAGTGGAGCTGGAAGAAGCAAACGTGTCGGCATCTCGGTTGCTGTGCTTTCTCGTGCAAGTGATTACTAGCTAGAACTGAAGAGGGTTTTGTGTTTATACATTCGACTGTAGCAGCAGTGATTGAGGTGTGGGCACACGTTCACAACTGTCAACTCTGCTGTAATTTCTGCCCTGGGGAAAGGCAGATGTCTGTGATGTGATAAAGTACTAGATTGTGCTTAAGTGTATTTTCAGTTCAGTTACACTACTGTTCGCTCCCGTGTGCCTGGGTCAAGGCCTGAAAAAGAGGTTTATAGCATAATTATTTTTTTAACCTAGCTGCTGTACCCATTTGTCAGAGGTGCTGTCCACTCTCTCAACATCTAGTACGAAAAAAATTTTGCTTGAAAGGAGTTTGGGGGATGGGGGTTGTGTTTGGTTTTCCCCTTTCATTCATTTACAGAAGAATGGCCTTTGAGCTAGGAGGACACAGAAGTTCATATACACATTAACTTACCATTCTTGACTTCCCTCCTAGTAGATAACTGGAGCTCCCTAATATTTTTGCAGTTTTTGGAGATGACAGCAATTCATCTGGTGCTGGAGAGACCTCTGGCAACCGTATTTTGCCACCTTCATTAGACTTCCAAATCCATACTCAGATCCCCTACTAAGTGGCTTCATTTTCAGAAGCGCAGAGCACACGCTTTGTGCCAGCTCATTAAAAGGTGTAGTGATCAAAATATTTGAATGTGTCTCATTTGTGTGGCTAAATCTATTTTCAATGGATTTAAATACTTGCACAGTTCAATGCATTTCAACAAGCAGTTCTGCTTTTCACTGCAGCTCCTGGATCTGGAATGGCAACTCTGACTTAAAGTTCATGGCTCCTCACATGTGCAGTTTGTACCATTAATATCATTTACACATCTGTCATTTAGCAACTGCTCTAGCATTTCGAGTGCTATCTGAGGAGTGGTGACATTGCAGGATTTTTTTCCCCAGAGATTTGTATATCATTTAAGTCGTTCTTTCGAATTAAAAATATAGTAAGACGATTAAAATAATCAGATTTTCAGAGCAAAACCAGACTTCAGCTTTTTCCAACATTAGCTTTTTCAAATTTTGGTTCCATTTTTGCATAAAACACAGATTACAGCTCTTCGTGATTAAAAGGGGAAAAAGCCCCAAAGAAAAGACAAACTGCAACTGAGTGCTAATTGTCTAAATGACTTCATAAGCGGTGGATAATTTCATACTCCTAGGTCTGTTTTGATGTACCACTGATTAATAGTTGCATTTTTTCCCTCTGATTTTGAGCTTAAAATGTGAAAGTTCAGATGAACCTGAGAGATTGTGTAATTGTAGAAAATAAGATTAATTATGATCTATAGGCTGATAAAAGGATTAATTTTAATATAAGGCTGCACTGACAATATAATAAATGACTATGGATAAATGAATAAGATTCTGAAAGTGTGCTCTATGGATGGATATAAAATACTAATAACTGTTTTATTTTTCTGCCTTACTTGTTGGCTGGCTTTTCACACAGTTGATTTTCGAGGTCAAAATATTGTGGAAGTAAACGTGTCCTCCGCATGTAAATTTCCAGAACTACTTTACCACTGTGCTTAATTTGAAACTGCCTTTTGAAAGAAATGAGCCATTTCTCTCTGTAGGATTACACCCCGGTTCCCTGTCCTTAACCCCATGACTACAGGCTGTGCAGCTTTTACTGTCTTCTCCTCTTCTCATTTCGCAATTACACACTATTTTAGCAACCTGTGGAGCTAGTGATATGTGGTGGCAGACAAACCCAACTGAAACCTGCTTGCAGATTTCTCCCATTGCTAAGTTCAGGTAAAGGCACATTGACAATCATTATAGCTAGCAATGGGTGAATCTAAGAATCGGGAATCTAAGGATCAAATTCTTTCCAGGTCACAAAGTAGCCAAGTAACTCTGGTGTTGCCTGTGCAAACTACATTTCTGTAATGAAAATAAACGAACCATTTATTTTGTCAAGTTCAGTTAGTGATTTTCCTGAATGTGTTTTTCAGCCACTGCAAGACAAATACTTCTTGGAGAGGGAGAGGGTATATTAGTCCTTCAGGAAACTTATGTTTTGATGTGCAAACAAGGCCTCCTATAAATGGAAACTGGTTTTCCCTCGCATTTTGTAACACTGTTACATTCATTTTGGCCTTTGTTTTGATTGCATGCAAGAGCTATCCTTTCCTGTAACTACATATTGCTCTGACAAACTCAAAGCTTGGGAGGTGGCTGAGACTCACGTTCTTATATCTTACGGCCCTGTCTTGTGCCAGGTGACATACTAAATCATTCAATTTATGAATGTGACATTTTTTTCTATTGGTGTCTTAATATCTGAAAAAATAAATTAATATTTTGGGCTAGACAAACTGAAGTTTATCATGATAGAACAAAAAGCAAAAATTTATAAGTATTAATCAGTTGACTGTTTGGTGATTCCAAAAGAATATTCAAGAACTAGTACACTATATTGAAAGCAAATTATAAAAGATAACTGTTGGGCTGAAAATATTTAAATGTACTGTTAATGTTGATTTAGCTGCCTTGTGAAGATAGTCTCTCACGCTAACAGATGAGAATTTAAAACACAGATGAGAACAAAAGAAGTGCATTCAACACAGACATACTATATACATCAAAGAAAGAAGAGTTGGTTAGGAGAAATCCCTCCATAGTATAAACATATAGAACAAATGTGAGTAGAACTCTCTATCTGAATTCTGGTTTTTGTAAAAAAAGTGTAGTTCAAACATAGATAAGATTTTAGCCTAGTTTCCAAAATAAGTATCAGACTATCACACTGTTTGGTTAATGAAGACAAAACTTAAACTAGGAGTAAAAGTCTCAGAGTTTCTCAAAGTTTTCAGGAATTTGACTAAAGTGGCTATGCAGAGGCAGAAAAAATCAGTCTGTTCCATGTTCTTCATGAGAAAACAGTAGAATTTTATTCTATGTTGTTTAGCAACTGCCTCCTTCAGTTTAAAATAAGATGGTTTGGAAATAACATTTTAGTTGTCCTTTTCTAAAATAATACAACCACATAATTCTAAATAAATCTTAGTACAAAACATGTCATTAATATTATTTTTTCATTGTATAGAACTATTAAGAAATATTTAAAGACAGAAGCAAGGTAGCTGGTTAATAGCATAATTAGTGTTTTTGTTCTGTCATTCCAAATTATGTTTTTAATATATGATGCCTTTTCTCATATTACCATCAATATGCTTTGTGATATTTTTTTAATTTGTCATTTTTATAGACATGTATTTTGTGATGTATGTATTTATTTGTGTATTTTGTGTAAAATTCCCAACTGACAGTTGAGCTGTCCCCTGAAATTTAGTTTTGAAAGGTCTTATTGCATCTTTGCCAGGCATAGCCAGGCATAAATTCAACAATCTCAACTGACTAAATGCACTCTAAACTAAAGGCCACAATATGGTTAACTAAGCCACAAGTTTTAGGACAACTTGCAAGGAGAACTTTGAAAATATGGTTGAGTTTGAGCTATTGCAATGAGATTTCTTGAATCTGCAAATGGTCTCGAATAATTATTGTTCTGAGTCCACAAGCGTACCCTAAGAACTAATGAACTTAAACCCATCATATGAGCCCCTGAAGTTTTCCTCTGTGGGTATCTGGAGACCCCTCCCAGGAGAGCTGGACCCCATGTCTTCCTTCAGTCCACGTGGAGCACATGAGGTGGAGTTTGGCAACCACGGTCTCGGTTCCTCTCAACAACTGTACTGAAGCAGAATGCTTCACTGTTTTCTAGTTCTTTCTTACCTCTGTTTTGCTGAGATGAGACCTCAGTGTTTCGTGTGAGACTTTTATTCTTCTAGATGGTTGCTTTATTGCTGTATCCATGACCCTAGCTGGTCGAATTGCTTTGGAGAGGGCCGTATTCCTGAAATCCCACTTGAGTAAATTGTTCAAGCGTTGGACAAGGTGAGAAGAGGAGGATAATCAAAGCAGAGATAGCAGTTCCTGTATTCCCAGTCCCTAACAAATCCTTCAATCAGACTATGTCTGCATGTTAGCAGCACTAAATATACCCTTGTGTGATCTGAATTGCGCCTTTTCTCTCCCCTTTTTTACTTACTTCCAAATCTGAGACCATTCAGAGCAAGATCATTGTTCTGCTTCTATTGGAGTTCTGTAGTGTCAGGTCACATCAAGGCTTTTATCAAGCACCATGTGATTTTCAATTCCCCCGTGGCAGATGCAATAGCTGGTAGAGCGGTGCAGCACTCACTGTTTGTGAGAGAAGCCAGCAGGCTCTGCCAGGTCATTATTAGTGCCAGAGCTTCATGGAGTCATCCGTTGTTAGGATATTCCTCTGAATTTTCTCAAAGAGAGATTATTTACTGCTGTAATTATTTTCTGGGTAATCTACATGTGCTTTTGTTTCCCCTACCGTTCTGAGCCTTTCATGGGTATTATCCGGTGGTTGAATGGACAGGCATGACAGCAGACAAGCTTTCTTATAAGCTAAGCAAGAAGAAAGGAGAAACTAGCACATGGTCTCTACAGATACTTTTAAGGAACATCTTTGTTTTCTGGTTCATGTAAGAATATATGAGTTTACCTTCTGTTCGAGTGTATGAAGGGACTACACAACCTGCAGCACACCGATTACTGGTAGTTTCTTTTTCTAGAAATGAGTGAGCTGATGCGTTCATCTCGCATGTGTGTTAGCAAAGCAACATTCAAAACATTGCCACTAAATTAACTTCTTCCTCTATTGTTTATTTTTATTGGACAAAGGGTTCATTGCATATCTCACACATTCTGCTTTTCATGACCCTCACCTGTCTACGCCATATCCAGTAAAGAACGACCTCGCAATTATAGCAGCTTTTATTTTGGATTGAAAATTATCAATATGAAAATCAACAGCAAATAAGGAACTGAAACTTTTAAAGCATTGTGACTATTGAAATGAACATTGTACTAGCTGCTGTGCTGACTGAATTATTCCTGCTTTTATGCTGCTAGAAAAGAGCTTGTGTTTCAAGATGTTTGAAAGTGATACAGCACTTCTCCCAGTCACTGAATTTTTGTGAGACATTTGCCTTTGCAACAGGAAATACTATGATTTCGAAAACTGAAATACATGGCAAATGTTAAATGGATTAAAAACTGTCTCACTGACAAATTGAAAAATGTGATGTTAATGGACAGACATAAATGACAGGGATGTGTCTAGCAGGGTCTGTCTGGAATTAGTTCTTGGGTCAATAGCACTTAAAATTTTTATCAACAGTCTGGACAGTGTTATAAGACATCTTCAGTAAAGCTTGACCATGACAAAGATTGTCAAAGTAGTAAATAATATGCTACATAATTGCAGAAGCTAATAAAATGTAGTTTAATATTGCTGAAAACCAGCCTTTTGTGTGGGATAGGAAACTAGACATAGTTGCAAAGCTGTGATTTAGAGAAGGACAGGTTGTCAAAGATAATTGGATCTACTTAAGCTCTTTATGCAATGCTGTGGAAGGAAAAAGCACTAATGTATGTATTAAAGTCAGACTGTCAAGTGGAACGAGGTCGTGATTGCCTCTGCATGCTGTATTGATAAGACTGCTTCTAGAGTGCAAAGTCAAATTTTGGTCTCCAGTCTTAAGGAAAATAAGGAAATAGGACAAAAGGAAGACATAGAGATGCCCGGGACCTGGAGATCAGGTTTTAAATCCTATGTAGTTTTAAGAAGTTCGGCTTAGTTTATCATTATGTATGGGTACTTGGGCATGAAAAATATGTTTGTAGGTACGGGACAAGGAACACTTTCAGTATCGTTGATAAAGACACAGCAAAATTCAGTGACTGGAAAATTAAATTAAGGAGAAAATGCAGCCTTCGATTAACTTGCAATTTGTTAGCTTTGAGGATTACTAAATAGTGGAACAGCTGATGTGGGAGGGTGATAGACTCATCAATGCTAGACAACTTAAAAAAAACAAAGAGGGAAAGACAGAGTGTGCTTGCTGAAAGATGCACAGTAATCCAGCTGCTGGAGGGGACTACACGCTGGAGGTGACTAGCTATTTGGGGTAGCAAGCAAGGTAGTTCTGGCTGTTCCTGGGATCTGTTATTTTTATGATTTCCTTTTTGCAGTTCATGTGCTGCGAAGAGAACAGTCATGCATATTCTGTTCTCAGTCTAAACCATAAGTGATTTAAACAGTTGTGTACAGGCGTTGTGAAGAAATTACTTCCCTCCTGTAACAGGACCAGATAGTTTGCTTGTTCTCTGCTATCTTCTGATCCAGAAATCAGTCAAGATGGAAACTCAGATCCCGGAAAGGTTGATCCAGTCCTCTGCGCTCTAAAGGGAATCTCTCTCATAGATGGTCCCTGAGTATGACCCATGTGGTCACCATTGTAGTGCTCACCAGGTTTTAAGGTGGGAGGGACTTTGCACAGCCTTGAGGAGTGAACAGGAGTAGTCCAGCAGAAGTCATTGGGCTAAGAGCTCTTTCTTGCCTGAAGTGCCACAAAACTGTGAAACCTGGAAGTTTGTCACAAATCCACCTGGCTTCAGAACATGAGAGTCCTGAACACAGCTCTGGGTTCTCCGGTGCCTTGCTGTGTTAGCAGGGCAGGGGATCCAGAACAATAATTATTTTTCCAACTCTAACTGATGGAAAAGTTAGAAAAGCTTTCAGACAAGCAAACTTCTTCTAGATCTGAAATAGCAACACAGTCTATAGACCAAAATACAGGTTCAGAGCAATTGCTCTCAGCCTAGTTGGCTGTGTAAATAAATTAGACCATCTGAGAGAAGAGGTAGAGGACTGAGGAAAGTATGAAATAAAAAGACTGTTATCTCCATGGGAAAGAGAGGACCAAGATATCCATTGCTTGTTGGAATATGGTGGTATCAGCTGAGGTGGGGGTTCCAGAAGAAGATAGTACTATGTGAAAAAACTGTTATTTGTATTGTGTCCATCTTTTTTAGTATTTAGTGGAATTATAAACCTAGTTTGTAGGCTCCTTTTCAGAAGGTACCCTCCACTGAGTATGCCTCTAAAAGGTCAGAGGCAGAGAAATAATTTACGAAGCGTATTGTGCTCCGGGAAATGAATGGGCAGGAGCTACAGATCTTGATGATGCTGCTCAAATGACATTTATAGTGGGACTTGAGAATACTGCATTTGTTTCTTAGGTGTGGTCTGTTCCCTTTGGTGCATATTGGCCTGCAGGGAATTTGCTTCTCATGGCAGGTTTAGCAACGGTGAGCTATGGGTAACATGTACTTCAGGGAGCCAGATTCTTTAATAGAAACGATTTTTTTGTCCATTCTCCCCTTGTAATATGTAGGCAATATACAAAATGGACAGTGGTTTCTTATTCATATGCCATTAGATTTACGAAGGAATTATTCACTGGTATGTGTCTTCTACTTTCAGTTTATCAGAATTCCTCTTAATTAAAAGCTTTAACATATTTAGCTACACCTTATTTGGGGCTACTAATTTATAAAAGATGTGCTTTGTCATGGTATTTAGAGTGTTCAGCTTACTGTTTTTACGGATGTAATAGATCTTATTTGTACCGGTATATTATTGCTTTTAGCAGTGTGATACAGTTCTTGCCTAGAAGCAGAAAAAAAACACTTGTAGTTTGAGATGGAGTTAAAAGTTTATTGATGATTACTGCTATTGGAAATGCTGGAAAAAATATCAGAGTCATTTTTATTGGTTGGCTTTTTGTCTGTTTCAAGGGGTTTGTCGGGTTTTTTTAAGTTATATTTAATTATTATTATGTTAATTATGACCATTTTCTTTCAGGAATATCAGCCTTGTAACACCAATGCCTGTCCAGAGTTAAAAAAGACAACTCCCTGGACGCCTTGGACCCCAGTCAACATTTCAGACAACGGTGGCCACTATGAACAACGTTTCCGTTACACCTGCAAAGCGCGCTTGCCTGACCCAAATTTGCTAGAGGTGGGAAGGCAAAGGATTGAAATGCGTTATTGTTCCAGCGATGGCACCAGTGGATGCTCGACAGATGGTAAGCAAAGCTAGGCATGACTGCACGATACCTCCTGCTAGCGAGATGTCTGCAGTTCCATTTCAGCACACAGTGGAAGTTTTTGCTTGCTGGTGTTTTGCGTTAACAGAACTAATAATGAAAAGTAGGACGCAGTGATCACAACGGGGAATCTAGCTTGTATTTCTTCTGGATGTAGCTTCATCATTCAGAGTAATCAAGTGTATTTTGCCACTGATTATGAGATTTCCCAGGTTATTTTAATATTCTCTGCAATAGTCTGTGAGCCGTGATGTGGCAACCCGGTTCTCGGAGGTTTCTGTCACCCCCTTGTACTCTCTTGGGTTTTTACTGGGGGAGAGTTGGTGCAACATTAATGTTTTTGAATAATGTTTACCTAGAATTGGTAGTATTGATGCTGAGAAGAAATTTTTGCTCAGTAATTCTAAAGTAACAACTGTAAGATTCATGCAGGTGTTTGACTAAAGGAGTTTATGGACTGGATAATTTCTATTATAAAAGTTTATGTTATGCTATTGCTAGCAATTTAAAATTATGTTTATTTCTGAGATGGAAAACTGAACTCCTTCAAAATCTTTTCAACTTTAGATGACTTTATATTGGAATTATTTTATTTTAGAATTTTGTTCTTTCCCTATCAGTAATACATAGTTTTGAATAAATGTTATGTTTGTATATATAAAAAATAGAAACTAGGAGAACTTCTGACAATCACACTAATTTTATTAATACATTTAATTTATTTTCCAGTTTTAATTATATATCAGTGTTTCTTTTTGTATTTTAGTTACATAATCTTAGGAAATACTGATTTTTAATTATTATATCTTGGCGTTTATAGACCTGCTGTCCACTTACATAGCCTTTTGTATCTTCACAACATCCAGGTTAGCTGAAAAAATCTGTAACTGAAGGCATTTGACTTATTTCAGGCCACAAAGACAGAATGGTTTCTGAGTCCTTGGGCTTTCTAATTCTCAATATTTTTTTCACACCAACTATTTTGAAAATCAGTGTTAAGCATTTCCTGCCTGTATTGGGTTTGCATGGCAAGGTTTTGGTAGTGGGGAGAGCTGCAGGGGTGGCTTCTGTGAGGAGATGCTAGAAGCTTCACCCATGCAAGCTGGATGCATAAGCTGACTTTTACAGAATACAGTCAGAAGTAACAGTGCCTACGTTTTGTTAAATAAAGTGTTCAGGCACAGTGCAAGAGACAGGGGTGGGTTCAGGTGCTTTCTTTGCCTGATTAACTTGAAGATTTTTCTTTCATTTCTGAACATCAGATTCCTGAATTTCCTAGTGTTGTAGCTTATTTGTTGCATCTTGCTGAAGCTGCTGCTTTGCTTCATTTGGAAATACTTAATCATTGAACTAATGTATGGGAGTGACCCTGTAGCATAGTAATTGAAATGTTCACTTGGGAAAAGGATTTTTGCTGACTAATCCCAAAACTACTGAATATTTAAATACTTTATATTGAGTAGTTGACAGGGCAGAAACTATTACACATCTGTTCATTCTTCCTAGTGAGTGCCCTCATAACTTTGTCGTTAATTCATGCTCAATCTTTGACTCCTTTTGGCCAGAAAGTCTTTAATTATTCTGTAATGAAAGATCAAACCCAACTGGCATTCCAAGTGGCTGCATTAACCAACATGCTTCTGGTGAAAAGACCTACTGTTGTGTCTCCTTTAGGCACATTTTATTCTGAGCCTGTTAGTTTAGGAATTTTCTGATTATGGTTGTCAGAAGAGTGTGGAGTGGAACATTTAGCGGGGGGGGGGAGGGGGGGGACGGGACTGTTTTGATTTGCTGATGTGCTGAAACTTACTGACTGCCTCTAAACTGCAGAATTTAGGAGCACTTCCCTGCTCCCAGGTTTGGATTTGGGTCAATACACCACCCCTCTACTGCTCTTGATTCCATGGGATGAAAATACATGAAGAAGAGTCATGTAGTGTAGCTGTAGCTTTTGGAACAGAAGGATCTCACGAGGATGGGGAACCATGACTTTTGGCATACACCTTCACAATTTCTGCCTTGATAGCAAGGAAACTTCATAACTTACTTGCACCTGACCAGAGCCTGGATACTGTGAAACATTCTTTTCATTATCTCCATGTTGAACTGTAGCAATTTGCTGGCTTTTATAGAAAGATTAATACTGGTACAGCATGCTTGGCATACCTCATTACCAAAGATGTGCTCGGCACAGATCAATTCTCTGTTCTTTGCAGAAGAGAGCCATTTGTTAGAAATTTTCTCATTGTCTGTAATCTCCCACTGTGCAACTATAGTCATGCCGTGTTGAACAGAATCATGTTTCACTGTCAGAAGCTAGAAAAGCAAACTTTCTTTGCAGTCTGAGCTTAGAGGTAGAACTTCTTGCCAGAAACCCACTAGACTCCTCCTCAGTCTGGTAGAGATTTCTATCTCAATCAACCAAGCAGTAGCATTTGCACACTGTATTCATGCTTTTCTGATTTGAATTTTGCTTAAGAGGAAAGAAAAATACGTTTTGTTCCCTGCCTCTGGGTTTTCATATAGTGCTCAGATAGGGAAGGGAGAACTATTTCAAATAAACTGAGAGAGATTGTGTGCGTTGTTCCACATCTTAATGGAAATGTCTGTACAGTCCAGCATTAAAAGTCTCGAAATTACATCAAAGTAGGCTTCAATGTTTGCTTATGAAACATATTAAAAATCTACATTAAACATACTGACTGACTCTCTGTAGGATTATCTCATATATAAGCACTATGAATTGTATTGAAACTGTGTTTTATTCAGGGATAAAAATTTCACAAGGTATGACATTGCATGATTTTTCCAGGTTGAATTTATCTCACCTAACTCTAGCAAAGACAGCTAGCACCCCTGAGGAATGATGGATCAATCTGAAGATAAGGATTTGATATAGTGGGCATGAATCACCCTCTAGAGGTACCACCCAGGGAGGTTGTGGAATCTCTTTCTCTGGAGATATTCAAGACCTGCCTGGACAAGGTCCTGTGCAGCCTGCTGTAGGAGACCCTGCTTTGGCAGAGGGGTTGGACTAGATGACCCACAGAGGTCCCTTCCAGCCCCTAACATTCTGTGATTCTGTGAAAGGAAACAGCAATGATGAGCTTAGACAAGACACTTGAATTTGACATGGCCAAAGTTAGATGAGGTTAGCTCCCAAAATACCTTCAGAAATCAGTTAAACAAAGACAACCCTTATAATTTCAGTCAAACAGTCTGAAAGAGTCTTTTATTTGCTTTTGTCCTTTTTTTAATTTTTTGGGGGGGTGGGAAGGGAGAATAAAATCTGAATAAAAGTCATAAGTTCCTTTGTCTTGGTTTGGCCTGGATAAATTCCAGATGCCCACCAAAACCACTCTATCACTCCCCCTCCTCAACTGGACAGGGGAGAGGAAATATGATGAAAGGCTCAAGAGTCGAGAAAAGAACAGGGAGAGACCACTCACCAATTACTCTCATGGGTGAAACAGACTGAACTTGGGGAGAAAAGGGAGTTTAATTCATCACCAATCAGAGTAGGATAGTGAGAAAATAAATCCAGATCTTAAAACACCTTCCCTCCACCCCTCCCTTCTTCCTGGGCTCAGCTTCACTCCCGTTTCTCTCCCTCCTCCCCCGAGCGGTGCAGGGGGACAGGGAATGGGGGTAGCGGTCAGTTCCTCACACGTTGCCTCTGCCACTCCTTCTTCCTCAGGGGGAGGACTCCTCACACTCTGCCCCTGCTCCAGCATGAGGTCCCTCTCACGGGGGACAGTTCTCCACAAACTTCTCCAACGTGAGTCCTTCCCACGGGCTGCAGTTCTTGACAAACTGCCCCAGCGTGGGTCCCTTCCATGGGGTGCAGTCCTTCAGGAACAGGCTGCTCCAGTGTGGGTCCCCCACGGGGTCACAAGCCCTGCCAGCAAACCTGCTCTGGCGTGGGCTCCTCTCTCCACGGGTC
>Ga0065711_1000026_pt1 | contig 129197 bp, 77 predicted proteins | sample Hoacrofraction12_FD_59098 | JGI IMG/M metagenome (GOLD analysis project Ga0065711, IMG submission 59098) | Hoatzin crop microbial communities from Cojedes, Venezuela - Epithelial fraction 12 v2 (version 2) | ecosystem: Host-associated > Birds > Digestive system > Esophagus > Crop | place... | reverse complement strand
ATCATCTGGTTCCAACCCCCCCTGCCATGAGCAGGGACATCTTCCACTAGACCAGGTTGCTCAGAGCTCCATCCAACCTGGCCTTGAACACTGCCAGGGAGGGGGCGTGCACAGCTTCTCTGTGCAACCTGTTCCAGTGTTTCACGACCTTCATGGTGAAGAACTTCTTCCTAATATCTAATCTAAATCTGCCCTCTTTTAGTTTAGAGTCATTCCCCTTTGTCCTATCACTACACACCCTTGTGAAAAGTCCCTCTCCATCCTTCCTGTAGGCCCCCTTCAGGTACTGGCAGGCTGCTATAAGGTCACCCCGGAGCCTTCTCTTCTCCAGGCTGAACAGCCCCAACTCTCTTAGCCTGGTGAAGATGTTCCTTACTCCTTTATGGCTTTGTGTCCTCCACACGCACACTCTGATTTGCAGAATTTTAGTTTGAAGTCAAAGATGTTTCTCTGGGCTGCTTTCCTGAATATCTTTCAGCTATTTGAATATTGTAGAGGTGCTCAGTTTTCTTTGGAAAAAATCTTTATGTCTGTTATATTTTCTCTGGCATCTAGAAATCAAACTACCATTGCGGTCAACAATAATTTCAGAGGTCCTAAGGATGGGCCAAGAAAGAGCAGTTCAAGAATTGTCAAGGTCTTTTTCTAAATCTTACTCTCACACTTACTCACAGAAGTCAGTTCTTCAGGCTACAAGGCAGCTGACTAGGAACTGCCTGCTACCAAATATTGCTGTGAAAATGTTCAGACATTGTAGAACACCTTGCTCTGGCAAGAGAAGAATAAGCTGGTGGCCTTCTACTGTAGTGAATGTACCAGAGTGCCTCTTTGACCCTAACTGGATGATGAGCCTTCTGGGCAGCACAGATCAGGCAGCTGAGTCTGATGTGAGTTCAGGAAGACGTCTTTTACATGGACAGAAGAAGATCTATATGCTTTGAAGGAATAAATCATAGTATAAGCTAGAGAAGAAAAAGGCCAGCTGGATGGTATACACATATTGCTGAGATGAACAGTAAGTTAATTGGAAAAAACACTTGCAGGTAGACTAAAACATCCTGTGAATTCAGGTCACACTTGGCACATAATTGTGACCAAAAGAATGAAAAAATTGGAGCTGTCAAAATGCAATGTTTCCACCATATTTCAAAATGACATGTCATTTCAGAATTTATCTAAATGTGAAGAGTAAAAAAGCTTAAAATTAGTTCAATAACCCAGAAATGAAAATAGAAAGATTATAGATATTTTGTCTTTGTTCTTCTCACCCTCTCTCCGCTCCCTAAGTTCTCTCCTGGAATGGAGTCAAAACAACATTTTCACAACTTTTTCCATGTCACTACCCTCTCCCTCTGCACATTTTCACTTCAAGACAAGTTTTAGAGTTATTATTTGATTCTGCCCACAAAGCCAAATTTTATTATTCACAGAGTACTATATATGTAATAGTCTTGTCAGTCCTAGCCAGAGGCAAAGGGTAGCCTTGGAGGAAAAGGAAACAAGAACATCCAAAGGAAGATAAATAGGGATGAGATGATAGGCAAATGGGTAATACTCCCATCTTTTCTTGAAAGCTGTGTGGACAGAAAAAAGAGCACTCTAATTAATTCCAGAGTGACAGGGACTCGAGAGCTGGACTCTGTGCACTGCATGCTTGTGAATCTTCATTCCATGTGAACCCCCTTCCTCCAAAAACCGAACAAGCCCTTGTTTTGTCTTTGACATCAAAAGACACAACATAACTAACAGCAGATGTTCCAATAAACTCCAGTAGAGACCAGCCTCTTGGCAGCCATATTTCTGTTCTGCAGTGGCTTTTCTAGGCACATAGAAAATCCATTTGTGGGACTGAAAAGTACATGAAATGGTTTTCTGGTAGTATTTCTTGTGGTATTTTCTGGTAGTATTTCTACTGTCGAGGAATGGGAGTATCGTGAAAGACCCTGTTTTGTGGTGTTTCAGCTCTGTGTCACTGCGAGTGACTATAAATGCAGGGAAGTAATGCAGAAATGCACAAGCTTGAAGCATAAATCCAGAACTAGGTGAGGACAAATTTTTATCAGAAACCGTCTGCAATGTCAATGCTTAAAATATCCGTAATCCAACATTCACAGTAACATACATATGTTAGTTTAGTGACATTGAAAAAATTGGCCTGAAATCCTGGCCCCACTGAAATCAGTCAGAGTTTTGTCACCGACTTGAATGCTACCAGGATTTTATATTGTTTTAATCCCCCGAGACAGAAGCCAAACTGTACATTACTATGCACTGTACTTTACTATGCAGGTATCCAATAGATTTTTACACCACAGACAGGTTGTCATTAATTAATTATCCCAAGCAGAGATGATTTTGCTTGTTTTCAGATCCAGACCATAATTCACTGATTTTTTTTTTTTCAACAACCCAATTTTGAATTTTGTGTTATTTTTACTTTCTGCAGCACTTGCCACACACGATGGCTGCCTGCAGACTTGTTTAAACAAGAAACAAAATCTTATTTTATGGCAAGACAGTCATCTTGTCTAGAAGCTGAAGTAATTAATAAAGATAAGGACAACCAACCTGGGAACAGGAAGGCGGAAAGTCTAATAACAACTTCCAGTATGAAACCATCTAATAAATACTTGTTATGCGCACTGAGAACAATCCTTAGGCTGAAATGTTGCCATAAATTATTCATATGAAAGTTTTGGACAGTAAACAAGTTTATGAAGATAATAATCTCTTTGCAATTCATGAACAAAAGTGAGGGGAGGGGTCAATCCTCCGAATAAATTGCAATGTATGAATCCAGCGGCTGTAAGCATAAAGTACTGATGCAGAGATTCACTGTAGAAATTGTAAAATAATCCCTGTGCACTTTCTCTTTCCAGAAAGACAGCTTTGAAGAGCAACCGCAGAGCCAAATAATTTAGCATATACTCATTTGCTGCTCTTGACCAGAGCACTAATCACAAGTTAGGAATCAAAGCCTTTGGACTATAATGGGTGAATCAAATCAGAACTGTGCACAGTATTAGCCCCAGTCTGCTTAAAACTAACAGCAAGCAAGCGTGAAGCCTTTGTCAATACAGACCGTAAGGGGTTGTTGCAAGTTTGGGAAACATTGATGTACATTTTGTTTGATGTACCCAACTGCTTTTCCTCAATCGAGGACCCATACTGAGTGACTAGGTGGTTTAAAAAGCTGAATGAATTTCGCAATGGCAAAGTTTACTTCCAGTACATTTATTTGATAGCTGAGGCAACTGATGAAAGGGAAATAAAAATCTGATGAGGAGAAAAAAATTAGACTAGAATCTAGACTCCCCCAGGACAATTTCTTGTGCTTTGTATCCTCTGTACTGACAGACAAAATATTTGCTTTCTAGCTAATTACCAACAAGACTAAAATGTTACATCTTTGATGTGTATGAGATCAAAGAATATTAGGAAATAAAAGTAAGATTAACATAATTGTCTTGTACAGCTATAATAAACTATGACTACATATACAATCAGACACCCTGCTCATCAGGAAAGCATAAACTAGAATCAATTGAACTAAACAAGAAACTTGTTTAACTTTGCTTCCTCAGCAGCTTCTTACCTCTCCTGACACCCACCAATGGATCACAGATGCAAAGTCGGGAAAGATGCCCCCTCCCAATGGCCCAGTTGACACCCCAAGACACACAGGAGCTCCTGTTTCAGTTGCTGAACCTTTAAAAAAATGTAGCTGCCTTGTGCAGACACAGCAGGCCATCAGCAGGGAAAGAACTAAAGGATCTCCAGGTCCAAAATCACACATCCCTACTACTTAATCTGAAGGATAAATGTCTATTTATTGCTTTTAGTACTACTGTCCACCTTATATGCACACACAGACTGGGTATAAATCCTCTTTGGGAGCATGCTTTGGTAGTACGGCCTTTTCCCATTATACATATAGGATACAGTTCTCATCTAGCAAATCTCTGTCCTAGTTAGCATCCTTGCTTTAGAGAAAAAAACAGAGGAACTGGTGGTTTGGTATAGTCCTCCATCCATTCATGCTCACCGTGGCTAAAACACTGTGTTAGGAGTATTGCATTTTCTTTAAACTGTCTACAGGAACAACAGTGCCCTGTAATAACTGATAAACATCTGGCTTTGACTGATCTGTCTTCAGCCTTTCTACACACAGCATGTTTGTTTATTCCAGAAATATCTGGTATTCCTACTTCTTCATCAGCTCAGTTGTGAGAAAAAAATCATAGGCAGCCAAAAGTAACTGCCTCCGAAGAGCAAAATTGGGTGGGAACATTTGGATCACTTCTGCTCATTAAGGTGACGTGAAAGGTCTACTTCTGGCTAGGAGCTGCGAGCTACTTCTCAGAGCAAAACCATTTTGAAGGTTTTATTTGTCATCAGGTGGAAGTGACAATGAAAAACATCTATTGCACTTCAAGACAGCTGGTAATAAAGCAGCGCAGGGAACGACTGACAGAATAACAGTTATTGTACCAGTGTAGCTTCTAAGTTTTTACAGCCACTCAGCTGGAATTATACCATTGTATTAAAAGTGGTTTAGGGTATAAAAAACCTTTGGTACAGAAGGGCTCTCTCTCCCCCCATTGCTGTATCAGGAATCAGAGTACCAAAACTCAGGAAAAGCGGGTCTTTTGCTTGATTGAATCTAGATATTTTTACTGTGTAGTTTTGATATAGTTCACACAAGGAAAAGCCTGAAAATGTTTCCTTGCTGACAACTGCCCCATTCAGCACCCTTGCAAGCAGCTCCCAACAAATCGCAGTCTTCAAAGGCACATTGTTTTTGTTTGTTCTCATTGTAACAGATGTTTTGTATCATGTACTTCAACGAACTAATTCATCTGCAGAGGACCGCCTACCCTGGCTGGTGTGCATCCAGCTGTGGAAATAGCTCAAGTGTCATCTGTGGCCACTTTCATTCCATTCCTCTGATCTCACAGGATCTCAGTGACCGCATCCAAGCCCATAAAAAATAAACAGACCTGAGAACATCCTTTTAAAAAATTTCCAGCGGAGGAGTAATGCTACTCCAGGCAGGAAGCCTTTCTGGAAAGAATGTAACTGTTGCTGAAGGAAGATTCACTCGGCTCTGGAAGTCTCCTCCAAAACATGCCGCTTTTATCATATGAACTACCCAGTCAATAGTAAGAGGCACTGGAGCAATGTCATGTGTGATTCTATGGAGCTGAGAGCTTCTGACTAACTCAGTGCCGTATCAATTAGCCCGAGCACCAGGCAATCAATCATCACTTCTTCTCTAAATGTACTGAGCTCCCATTAAGGAGCTGCACATACTGCGAGGCTAGTTCATCTCTACACACTGAGCACTTTTATATACTGTGGGTCTACTGTAATATATTTCTGAAGTAGAAACAAAATCAATCTGAATTGCTCTGGAGTGGAAGCATATCCCATTAATAGCTGTGCACCAAGATTAAAATGTATTAGTGGATAAAAAATAGTCTGCATCTGTAAGAAGTCAATTACTGCTTTCTTGAAAGTGACCAAATAAAACATCCAATACTAATAAAGAATAGACTTTAAAATCAGCTGGGATTGCTTCATCACAAGTCAAAACATGCCTGGGATGGTGCAACCATTCCTTGATTAGCTTCCTTAGAAGAAGGAGCAACAAGTTGCCTTCTGAATTTGTTGAGAAGTCGACCACAGTTTCCACAGGAAATAAGTAGTTCCTGAGGAGATGCTGATCAGACACTTCAATATCAGATCCACTGGGTTTGCTAATTACCTTCAAACCACTTAGTCAAGTCACCCATTAAGAGGAAATGATTCAATTGCAGAACCACTGAACTGAGAAACTAGGTGACCAAAACTCCTTGTGGAGCTTGAATTATCCACCTGTGTAAGAGGGCTCACAATACGTCAGACCAAGCAGTTAATTTCAGTTTTGAGAAGCAACTATGGCTGCATTTAATTAGACAGCTTGGCAGGATTTTTAATATTGGACAACACCAATTACTGGAGTATTTCAGAAACAGTTCAGAAGCTTTTGAAAACCTTCTGGAAAATTAGAGCTTTATATCAATCATCAGAACTGTTTCATCACTTTTAAGAAGCTGCATTTCAAGCCCCTTAACTCTGCAGAGAAAATTTTCAAACTTGCTGGCAACCGTCGCACATTTTAGAGATGATGATTGGCCTTTTCACTTCTGATCAGGCATATTTGCTATAAACTTGCTATTTGGGTATACCTACGGGTCAGCTGTTTCAAGGTCACCGCAGAAGGCCCAAACAGCTCACTGCAGCCCATGACATTTACTGTAGCTCCTAAGTCAGAGGTTGGCAAAATGGACTCATTCACAGTGAAGTTAAACAGTATCACATTAGTGTGCGCTGACTTCACAGCAACTAATTAACTGATGATATTTAGGGTAAAAATGGGTGCCTGTCAGAAGACTCTTTTGGGACTTTCAAGTCTTTGTCTGCCACACACCCTAACCTTCTGATGATTCTGTTGTTGCTTGGCTTGGGCTCCCACTTTGGAGCATGTCATAATGATAGATCGCATTCTTTGAAACAGAGAAAATACTTCTCAGAGGGAAACCACCACATTTGAGCAAAACTATTGTCCTTTAGAACATATAACATACAAAAGCAACGCCTGTGACATGCCTAGGACTTATACTGGATATTGGAATGATTAACTTGAAAGAGTTCCATCACTTCTATTTATCCACAAGAATTTTACCAGCACAAAAGAGTTAACATAGCCTTTTCTTCTGTGAGAAGTAGAATAAATACGGCATAATACTCAGTTACATATTGTCCCAGCTTGGTCAAGAAGATGAAAGGAAAGAGCAAGGCACAGTCTCATACTTCGCCTGACACAACAGAACTCACAGCATGCTCCTACTTACTCCTTTACTTGTCTGTTGAACAAAATGATGAAAAGAAGCTCAGAGAGGTTTCAAATACACTGGTATACTGGAGAGGCAAGCAGATATCATCACAAACTGATTGTCGCTCATCACCATAGCCCACACTCTCACAGCCATGACCTGTGCCACTGATTTTTTAACTAGAAGACAGATTTGAATGGCATGTTAGACTCCAGGAAGAATGACAAATGAAGACAGTTGGACAAATGAACACAGCTGAACATCCAGTTCCCATGTGAGGAAGTTCTCTTAGATTATGGTACCTGAAACTCCCTAAGTCTTATTTGCAAAATCTGCACAATGAGCTCAGTCAGCTTATAGCAAAAACATCTCCTTTTTTTAAATTTTTTTTTTTTCCTGAATGGATGGCAGTTACATATGTCAATCTATTTATATTATCCCTGTGGAAATATCTGTGGTTACTATCCACTGAAGTACAAAGCCCAGAATCTCAAAGATGTGCACATCACTTATGCTGTCCTGGTAAAAGTTTTCTCAGTGTTACAGCTGAAGCTGAACTTTGTCACCCAAGGATAAACGGTCTGGCTTTACTACTCTGGAAAGTGGAAAGCTACCCCAGGAAAGTCACTCCTGCCTGTAACGTGAACAGTGTCATGGACTGAAGGTAGGTTTGCTGTTGTGAGTCCAAATCTGAGCACTGAGCCCACACTCCCTCTTGGCAGAAGCAACAGCACCAAGACTGTTTTCAAGACCTTTTCTCCCCCACCACCCTGCCCTAAGCAACTGCGTAAAATCAGCTTTATAGTCACCTCCTGTTAAAATCAATGTGCCCAAGGTATTAAACACCTATGAAGATTTAAGCTGAAATGTTTTAAAATTGGATATCAAGTGGAGTTTGAAGAGGTAAATGGGGTGTTACCGTCCGTAGAAGGCAGCATGAAACCAGGGGAACTGCACAGGTCTTTCCCTTCAAATTCTTGTTATTCCCGTGCTGTTCCTCGGGGAAGATGTGTCCTGTCTCAGCTTTAGCTGTCATGATGAGGGCTTTGCTTGCTGAACTTGGAGCAGGAGTTAGCGAGGGAGCTAATAGAGCTTTGCTACTTCCACAGACATGAATCAAGGAGAAAAGGCACTGCATCTGCCTGTCTATCAGAAACACTCAAAATGCTCCTGACAAATGTCCACCCCCTCCTCTCCATGAAGTAAGACCTGTGACAAGCACCAGGAAACGTTCATTGCATCAAACACTTCATCCCCATTGAAAATAAGTACACCTAGAGCAATCCTCTCCTTTCCACAGAAATGACATGGCCTGCCAGCAGGAAGAAATGTCAGTGATGGAGTGTGTACGACTACGCTTTTCCTGAAACACTGCAGGTGCTCCTGGCCCTCTGGAACTTGGGCTTAGCCAGGAGCAGTTGCGGCAGTGTGGATGGACCAGCTTCACAAGGGCAGGTCTCTCCTGCTACCTGCCAACAGAGAATATGCCTCTAGCCTCAGCCTTGTTAGATGTGGGACATCTGCGAATGTGACACTCACCCTCTTGGCTAGAGGCAGGCGATAGACTAGTAATTTCCAAAGCTGCAAGCACGAGTTTTTTATTGATCGCGCTAAAGAGGAAGGCTATCAAGCTGGGAGTTGACACAGACTCACATCCTGTGTGGATTGGGCAAAGAGGGGGTGCATAATGATTTACAGATTGTCATACTGGAAAAGTACAAAGGCTGTTTAAAAGCAAGCTGTTTGCTGTGTGAATCACATACAACCCTCTTGTCCTACCATGGAAATCAGTAGCACAGTGTCAACCCTGTGGCCCTCAGCTTGCAGTTTAAGAAATCATCCAAGTTACCCTGGACCGAGCTGGATGAAGACTCCGCATATGTTTTTCTCTGTGGGTTATACAGCTTTTTATGAAGCAGAAGACGACATCTGATAATAAGGAACCCAACTGTTTTCCTGCTTTGGGATGTGTGTGTGGTTGGCAGCGCGTAGAGAAAAGGTAACTTCCACTCGATTGCTCACTCTGACAACCACAGTGGTGAAGGGGTACACCTGGGATTTGGGATGGATGTTAGATACAAGGGCTCTCCTGGGCAAAGGCCTGCAGCGACATTACAAATCCTCCCAAGTAACTTATTTAAAAGGCATGGAGTGGGAAGGCTGTTCGGCAGACATCCTTTAACTAGGTACTCTAAAGGCTATAGACAGTAATAGGAATAAGAAATTGCATTTAAACCCCAGTTAGAAGTAGTGAAACTTCAACCCCTGATTTCCACCTTCCTTTTAACAGTAGGCCATTTGATAAGAAAGTCTACCCTGCTGGAAGTGCATGTCTCTGGCAAGTAGTCCAAAAAACAGCCTTTCAGTGGTTTCACTAAATAACAAACCGGCATTCCTTCAAAATTCTTCAGACTCTGTTGATCTGTCACTATGTTACACAACTCATTCTTCATCAATCCACTATGAAATACCCAAAGAATGTTCACTGTTTATACTATTATATTTCTCTGTTTGTTTTTGCAATCATGGACTAAAGAGGTTGAAACCATGCTCTCATCAATGTTGCAGCTACAACTGATTCATAATAAGAAGCTTTTTGGCACACTGTTTGAATGCATGGACTTGGAATGGATTTATTCCTACTTTACACCAGTCTGAGAGGAAAACAAGACCAAGAGGTTACAACCTGAAAACTGTAATTAAGCAATCACTCCACTTAACTTCAGTGGGACTGAAATCAGTTTAGGAAAGATGGACATGATTTGATCTAGATTTGCCTCTGCACTGCAAAGCTTAGGTCAATATTACATTCTTTATAAAAAGATTCAAACTGAAAGGAAAGCATTTTATCTAATAGAGTAAAAAATGAACGGCAAATACTGTTACACCTGACTACATTCAATAATAAGCTATTACTTATGGAATCTTGGACATTTCTAACTTCCAGGATGTCAAAGCACAGTGTACATTTACACATCAATATAAAAAAACTGTTCGCACTGTCTCTGCAAAAATAATTTTAAAATAATTATGTTATTAAGATGCTTCACCATTTACAGTCGAGGAGGTGTTAATTAATCAGCCACTTACTCAGACACCTCAATAAGTATATCAGGAATGAATACAGAAGGGAAAAAAAAAAACCCAAAAAAAGCTACATCTAAAGGCCGGAAGAAAGATTTGCTAAAAACCTGAGATTTTGCAAATGATATTCAAACACCTAAAAAAAGGTTTCTCACACAGATAATAAGAAACAAGGACAGAACCCAGAGCTGGGCTCCCCATGCAGTGCGGATGGGATACACATTAAAGGTACTTCAGAAGTAGCCCAAAAAGGATAAGGACACTGCCCAAAACTCCCACGCGAGCCACCAGGCAGCAGAGGCAGCTTTCTGAGAACAAGAGTTTGAGCAGAGGAATGAATATAGTCAAAGGAGATGAAAAACCCAGAGAAGTCACTGAACTCCAGGTGCGGGTGCAAGTGAACTGAGGAACCAGGACTGGATCATCTCTATTGCAGAGCAATGGAAGAGCTGGCACACACAGGTCCAGTGGTCAGGACTAAAGGGTATTAATGAAGATAGAACATAGATAAACCAAAGACAGAGCTAGCTACCCTCATTATTTAAAATAAAATCACCTATTTTCTAGACAAAGGACACGCAGCAGATCTAAGCTCTCTGAAAGTCAATAAAGTATTTCAGGCAGTGCTACACCAGAAATTACTAAAATTTGGGGATGCTAAAGAATTAGCTACAGCGGAAATGATAACAAGTTGTGCTAAAGGACAAGCTATACTGCTTCAGTGGGAGGGTCACTAAAATCTCCCTAAGCATTGTTCTCATCCAATATTTTTAATAATGCCCTTGAATAACAAGATTTGGGGAAATCACAAAGTTGTGAGGCACTGTCAGTAAAGCGGCAGGTTGAACTACCTTACAGGAAGGACTGGATTAAACAGCAAAGCACAACTTCATGAAGACAATTAGGCTAATATGAGGTTTCCTTTATGAAGTAGGAGCATTTGCTGGAAACCTGGAACAAGAAGAAAACCTAAGTATATCAGTGAATCACAGGATGACTGCATCACCAACGCCATGTGCACAGAGGAAAAAAGATCTCATTTTACAATGCAGCAAAGTACTCCCAGCAAAGAGAAGGAAGTATTAATGCTCTGGTACAAAACGCTGGAACACTTGTGAGCATCAGCTGTCCCAGAAAAACGAATTGAAATGGAACAGATCCAAAGCGGGGTCATTGTCACAGACAGGTATGAAATCCCTAAGTTACTCCAAATGTACAGTGATGTTGGCTTAGTTTGCCTAGCAAATGAAGATGCAGGTAAGATTTTGGTCTATAAATTAATGTGGTGAACACTGAGAATGGAGAAGAGCTACTGAAGATAGGAGAGAATGTTTGACCGAGAACAGATGGATGTAAAATGAATAGGAGTACCTTTAGGTTGGAAATTAAAAATGCAGTGCTAAGCCTCAGAGCAAAGGTGTTCTGAAACAAGCATCCTGATAGGATTAGCAGAGGCAAAAAATCAAACTATTTAGTCAGGTTTTGGAAGGGATTATATAGCATGGTTCCTGGAATCCTGAGTCTTATAAACTGGTCACTAAATCCTTAGAGTACATTATTATAATTCTTACGCAACTCCTGCACTAGATAAGTCATGACGTAATCATAAGTAATGTATAGATTAGCTAGTTTTCCCTACTTATGTAAATTGGTCCTTGAATACACTTACATAACATAATGGTAATTTATGGAAGTGCTTTTGTTCTAAGGATTAGGAAGGTGCCAGAGTCTCCTTCATCAACTTATTGCTGCAGGCGTAATTCTCTTCTCATTCTCACTGTTTCACACCTATGCAAGCCAATTTTCTTCAGCAAAGGTAACCCTTGATTTATACTGGTAAAAATCAGATCCAACACTTCCCTTTGTAGCTAGGACAGGCTTATTCTAATATTTCACAGGAAAACTCTAAACTTTAGTAGTATCATTGTGAGGCAGTGTTTAGAGGCATCAGACAAGATGGCCCTTGTTTCACCAGACTTTTCACAAACATCCAGTAAAATCTATGTAGTGGTATGACAGTTTTATAATCTAAATAGATGGGATTAAAAAAACAGAGAAACTGAGGCTGAGAAGAAAGATGCTTTCTCCAAGGTCACATAACAGATCAGTGGCAGAAGAAAAAGTAAATGTCATTTAAGTGTCTAAGCCCATGTGCATCCTCTGAAACCAGTGCGAGGAAAGGCAGGCTCGGGTCAAAAAGGAGCTCAGGCAAGGATTAATATAGCTATGCATTACATTTATAGCTGAACAAGTATGCACAATTTCCATTTGGAATTTGCTTCCAATAACAGTTGAATCCTCTGGGACAAAAACCTGTATAATAATACAATAATTAACTTTGCAGTTTTACAGCTTGATTCTTACATAACAAAGGACATTTTGTCAATAGCCTAAAACTTGACTTGATCCTTCACTAGCAAGAATTCACATTTCCAACTTTGACAGGTTGTGCCAATCTCTATAACTCTTCTTTTGGAGCCATCATAGTTACAGTGCTACCCCAACATTAGTTGTACAACACAGCTGTTCCTCAGTACTACTCTTCCAGGTTCACGCGCCTGTTCCCTTCTCCAAAGCTGCCCAGCGCCTCATCTGTAATGGAAACACTGATTTCCTGCAGTGTGGTGATGGGGTCTGGGAAGCCCAAAGGAGATCCAGGTCCCTTTCGGCTGGAGAACTGTTGCGCAGCAACATCCTCTATCATTAACTGCACTATGGAAACAAAACACACATCTCCACCGTCGGAAAGGGACCCACTGCTGTGTGCAGCAGGCACCCACAGCAGATCCTTCTCAGCCTTGTCTCCAACTAGTGTGAAACCTCTGTGCTCTGGGAGCACAGAGCTTATTCAAAACTTATTGTTGTCTCTGGCCGATGAAAATTGTTGTCTTTCCACCCTCACAGAACTTGCACGTTTGGCAACTGCACCGTACAATGTCTGATTGTCTTAGGTCAGCGTAGCAGAGCTCTCACTGCAGAGGTTGGAAAATACTAGCATCAACTGCAAGACAATGGACATTACCAGGTAAAAAATAAGAGATGGTCCATGTGGACGATAAATTTGAGAGGACCATAATATACATGTATCACATATCTCTCTAGTTCACAGCACACATATGCATGTGTAACCATAATGCAATACACATGGCAAAATATTTGATGGTGAGCTAAACTGAGAAATCATCTGACAAATTTATATCACATGCTTACCTAATTCACCACTCTGCTGAGCCCATTACTTTCTGCACACTCATTAATCTAACTCTTGGCCTGTAATTAATACCATGTGCTTGTGCAGTCCAACGCTCTCTCCTGATCCTATGACATTCCGCCTACTTATTAATCTACCACCTGGACAATACTTGAAGAGTTCTCGACAAATGAGGAATTTTTGCTCTAAATGGCAAAAAATTATATGAACCTTACAGTTCACGTTCAGGTTTTTGACTTAGTGTAAACTTAAAACTTCATGTAAATGCAATTCTACGTGCAACCAGACACGTTACATATATTATATGAAATAAATAAAGTATTAGTGATTTTCAGTCTTAGTTGATGCACATGAAGTTGGAAAAGTTAAAATAGACTGCAGGCTTTGTACAAAATTAGAGATTGATTTTTTTTAAAATGCACTCCATTCTTCCACAGAAGATACTCTTATGTCTATTGATTAATAACTATCTTTTAAAAAAATAGCCCCCTTTGATAAAACTTACTGCTTTTAAACAGCTGTTGTGTTAAGATTTTTCTTGACAATGAAGGCTGACGATTAAGGTTGCATCTTTTCTGTTAAAAAGAAATCAATATTCCATAACCTTAACCAGAATTTCCCAGCTTCAGAATCTCTGGGGTACCTTTCAAATTTAGTGTCAGCCGCCTTCTTTTCCAAATATCTTTTCCATTTACGTTTATAGATTTGTATGAAAAATAGATACATGTTTTTTCCACTAATGTAAATGTCTTTAAAAAAATCTTAGACTGATGGTTTATCCATTTGCTATTCACACAGTCTCTGTAGAATATTTGAAAGAAGAGAAAATTTTACTAGAACTCTTAAGCCTTTTCAGGATAAAACAGCAAAGCACAAGTTCCTCAAATGCAAGGGCTTGTCTACTGGAAACGCTTGTGTCTCTCCTGTCCATGTTTTCTAAGTGAATCCATATGTGGTACGTCTTGTTGCCGTCGCAAAAAATGTCCAGTTTCACTAGGGGGCTCTAGCAGAGTGTCAAAAGGGGTTGGAAATCTAACTTGGATATATCTTTTTTCCGCCATTCATAGTATTTCGTATTAATTTCTATAACAGCAGAACAAAGGACCGCAGCAATACTTTGATATGATTCCAGAAGAGCTATGTAATCGAACGTACAAACCCCTACACTTGAGTACAGGATGTAACTTAGATGAATTGTTTACACCTATTTCCTTTTCAGGGCGTGAGTCGGTTCAGCTTGGGCACTGCTTTTCTGTCCCGGATACTCTTCTCAACACAGCAGCACTCGGCACTAAAGCAGGTTGGTAAGCGCATGCTCAGCTGAGTCTGAAATTACCCATTTAGTAGCACTGAGACAACATCTCTATACAGCTGGTGTGGTGTGAGAGGCAGGCAGAAATGACCTCATGCGAGCCTGCCTGTCCCAAAGGAACATTGCCAATTACTGTCTTGATTATCAGAGTTATAGAATTGGCAGTCCTTGATTTTCTGCCTCGGGAAACACTGGAATTAAAATTGTTCAGCAGAACTTTGGCACTGGTATTTGGTTAGTTATTTCAACCTCTAAACTCTTTAGCCTTAAAAGTTCAAGTAAGTTCATGTTCAAAGGATCTCTTAAAAATACACAGCTAAAAGTTAAAAGACTAGCTGGAGATTCCAATTTCTAAGGATTATTTCCTGTTTACTTTTCATACCAGCTAGCCGAACTCTCACATTTCATCTCGGAGGCAGGACCCAACTGTCTGTAGAGGACATACTTTGTTCCCTTACACTCAAATAGGAAAATGCAAGATGGACTCCCAGCTCTGTTTGTTAAAAAGGTAGAGAAACAACTGGGAGGTAGAGAAAGCTGTCTCAGGAGAGGGTCACTGAACGGAGCACAAGAACTTCTTTGTTCGAGAGGATAGGAATCAAAACACTGAAACTGCTGTGGTATTTTGGGTATTATCCAAAACAACAGAGTCACTAGTGAGAAAATGAAAACTGATATATTTCAGTTGGACAGTTTGTACTTTTTATGCTACATTCATGCACAACAACCAAAAGGCAAGAATCTGGAGTCCTTACTCAGCCTTGCTTCTCACCAAAGCAGAGGTTTTACACTGCTTCTGAAATAAGAAAATTTTTTGTTGTTGCTTTTAAAGACAGACAGATTACATTCAGCCATGGGCCAGAGGAAGGAAGACAGAAAAAAATAATAAGGGTGTTTCTTAAGACATTGACCTTTCTAAAAGGGTTGTAAGGGCTTGAGAAATATCCAGAAGAGAAGTTCTCCCAAATGCACTTTATCACTATCAATAGTAGGTTTTTCCATATGCTGCTCTGCTTGCACCCCTCTTGCTGCCACCAGCATATTCTTCCTGTAGCTATTATGCAGAAACTATTCCAGACTGACAAGAATATCTATCTGTGCATACACAGTGACTACTTACAGCCACATAGTTTTACTTGTATCTAAAAGAGGGTAAGTGTAAAACCAGTGCATGCAGAGTGTACAGCATTTCTGTTGGCTCACTAAAACAAAAAAAATTGCCTTTAGAGAGGAAAACTACATGTATTATTTGTAATAAAGATTTGAATCAAAAAGGTTTTACACAAATGTCACGGTTAATACAAATGAAGATTATCTATATGTGAATTGACTTCAAACAACATGTTTTTCAAAGTTTTCCCTGAACTGTCAGACAGCCTTCAGGGACTACAGGAAAAGCACACTAATATGGCAAATGTTATAAATCCCCAGAACAATTCTTATCCCATTTATGTTTTGATTCTGTCATCGCTATCCATCTATCCTTATCCTGAGGCAGTAATGAAATACAAGACCCATTTCAAGTAAGGATGAGCGAGCACTGTACTTAGAAAGCTATAGTTAACTAAACAGAGCCCAGACTGTCATCAGTGCACTAATTGTTATGCCAACCTCACATTGCCATAACTTTTCCAGAGCTTGTCTTTCACTACGGGTAGTTAGAGGGACCAGGGCACATGGTAAAGCAACAAAGCCGGCAAATTTGAAGTGCACTTAACTCACAGTGCAGTCAATGTGGTCATAATGGTCAATATGGTCAAAAAGTGGTGAAGGCTCCATTTACAAAAGGTATATTCTCAAGTGTCTGAGTCGCACACGAGCCTAAAGGTAAATTTTTCATCATGTTCACATGATTCAGGAATCCTGTGTTCCAAAACCCCGAAGGTTGTGCAAGCACAAAGATGTGGGAGGTTTTCGCATGTGACCCTTCCATGCCAGCAGAAAAATATATTTAATACCATTTATTCTGACATAGCAATGCTATTTGATACTAATTTTCCATGACTTTTAGTATAAGGCTAGAAAAAATGAATGATAACAAAAAATAAAAACCCTTTTAAAATTCTATTTGCCATTGCTCATTGGCATGAACCTATGATAACAAGGTAAAAAGATACAAGGAAAGTCATGAGTAAATTATGATATACCTGCAGAGTCCTTGACTTTCTCCCTTTAGGAAAAAAAAAATCCTGACTGTTTATCCTCACAGAACGTGATTTTGGTTGCTGTCTGCTTTTGAGGAGATCACAAAAGTAAGATGACAAACAAGGTTGGGGAATGGAAAGCAATATACACAACTATTTTCCAGCTAATATATATGTTATTGCTATCTGTTAGGGTCAGAGGTTTATCTGGCTGTAGTTAAAAAGCTATGGAAGGAATTGGAGGTACAATCTTATACTATAGTGGGGTTTTTTTATTCTACCGAGTAAATGGATACAGAACGCACACATGCACGCATCAGGAAAATGTGGCTGAAATCGATACATAAAGGGAAACAAACAAGCAACATCTCCAGCAGGCCAACCTACCCTACTGCAGGGGATCTCACTGACGAAGCAGCACGGTATTTACATGAGTGGGCAAGCAGATGGCAAAGGCGACGCGACGGGCAGGAAGAGCAGAGGCAGGCAGACGCTGGGCGGTAGCGCCGGACGGCACAGCTCTTCCCTCCTGCCGGCAAGCTTGCCAGCCTGGGGAAAACTGTCCCGTCTGCGCACAGCACGCTGAGTGAAAAATCTCCTTTGTCTCCTCTATGGCACAGTCCTGCCTATTTTTCTGTCATGAGGGACACTACACTGTGTTAAAATATACATAAATATCAAGTAGGACTTTCTGTCGGAAATGAAAAGCTATGATTTAGTGGATACTTACAATCAAAACAAAGAATTAACCACCAGTATTTGAGCAATTCAAACTGTGCTTTCTGTAAGAGTTCATCTCTACTCACAAAGAATAATAGAGGCTTAACAAAATATTCTCCTTCCTGGGGCAAGAGGAATGGAATATTTATCTGCGCTGGCTTCCAGTGGGACATCACGTGCCACAATCAATCATCTCATAAAATAATATGAAGTAAAGCACTGGCAATTTAGATAATAATATGGCAAACTAAGTTACAAGAAGAAACAAAATCTAATCAAATTAGAAAGTTCCCAGTTTCATCAGCTCACAGGGTTACCAAAACTGACGTCTTAAATTCTGCCAACTTTACCATAATCTTTTCTTCTTTTTTTTTAATTTTTTAAGCTATGGAGGTGCCTAGATTAGAGTCTATAGTTAAGCATGAAACTACATCGAACTTACAATGGACACAGATTCTTTATTTTCTTTCAAAACAGGCCATTAATTCTGATGCCTCCTGAGTCCTCTGTGTAGTAATTCTCTGACAACTTTTCAGACATTTCTAATAAAGAATTCACCTCTGAATGAAACCTGGGGAATGGTAGTTCTGCATTTTTGCTTTTATACTTCTTCAGTACTAAAAGCCTCATGTCCATTTATTTAAGACCATAATCCTGGGAAATGCAGTCTTTCAGACTGGAACAGCTACAGACAACACATGGAGGTAACCCACAAAGGCAGTGACACTGGAACTGAAACGTTACACTGCTTACCCACTGTCCTTTTGCTTTTACACCTACAAGCACACGCCCCTTCATTGACGCAACTCTCTGGCTGGCAATGAACACAAATTTAACTTGGCATATTGAGGGTGCCACTCACTATGAAAGTTATTTTTCTCTTCACAGCCCTTTACCAAGGGGTAAATGCATCCAATTACCACACCAAAACACCTCTTCTAGTACTGCAGAAAAACGCTTTGCTGAACATTGTCAAATAAAACTCGAACGCACATACACACAGAAATGGGGATTAGTAAAATGCTTAGGTTGTCCTTTTAGAAAGAGAGTCTTTCTGCAAGGATCAGAGATTCTTTGGCTTCCACAAGTCTGGCAACTCATCATAAACACACATCTAAGATTACTTGTGGTCTGCAATTAAATCCAAATATTAGAATACAGGACTGATTTTAACTGTGAGTTTGTTTGATACAGCTCGTCTCCCTACAAGGAACATAGCAGTAGCTTTACTCCATTGAGTGGAAACTTTCACCAGGGTCTGGAGAGGCGCAGCACCACAGCGGTGGGAACTAGGCTTCCAGGAGATGGTCACTCCCACACTATGGTCATTGCCTGGTGAGAAAAACCTGAAGAACTTGTCTCCAAAGAGTTGAGGGATGTGGAAGGGGGCTTCAAATTGAGATGAGAGTCCTGTGCCACTAAATGGGTATGTAGCAGTATAATTATATCCATATTGTCGTATAGCTAACTCCCACCAGAGGTTACTCTATTATGAAATCAAAATATTTGAACACAAATGTGAGTTACAAACAATTGTAGACTCTGCATCTTCATTTTAATTTTATCCCCTGATATAAATCAATGTATTAATGCTTACATGGAGTACACATTTGAATTTTAATTAATGACCCTGTTAAGCAGATCCATACCTGAGGAACTGATCAAAGGTAGGAAACGAAACTAAAGCAATCTGTACATAGTGGGATTCAGTATGTTGTTTCCTTCTGGTGTATCGCTAATATTTAGGCAAAGTGCATCAAAACTGTTCTGTGAGGCAAACAAAAAATCACCCACACTGCTTCTAATGAATGTTGGTAGAAGTGTAATGCAGCTTTAAGTAGTAGTTATAAACTGATGAAAGATGACAATTTACTCAGCGAGGGGAAAAAAAAAAGAGTTGACTGGTCAAATCATAAACCAGATTCAGATTTGGCAGAGACTCTGTAAGACAGCTGTGCTTTACCCTTTTCCAGTACTTGAAATGCATTACTGAGGCACTGAGGATCCTTTAAAGTGTATACAACTACAAAGGACTTTTTTGATGGATAAGCATATAAGGGAGGGGTAACATGTTGATCCTGGAAATTCAAAGTATGCAGGAATACAGCTATCTTGCAGTCCCTGAAGCAAAGCTTCAGAAGCAACACTTTAGAGCCTGTTATTCTCTTATAATCAATGCAATTAGATAACACATCACCCATCCTCCCCCTTTCACTAAATCAAATGGTGCTCCTTAAAGAAGCAGGATCTTTACAGCAGAGGGGTCTTGTCAAAGGGAGCAGCTGGCTGCTCTTACATGACCTAGGAGTTTAATGAGGCTGACAAGCAGAGTGAGGCTATGGTGTAAGCACTTTTAGCTGGATATAAGCAAGTATCCACTTACTGTTGGTTGCATAACATATGGCGGATGAGGCATCCATGAAGTACTCTGGACCTGCATATCAAATAATTTTAATTAGCACAGAAAAGTTTAAAACAGAACTCAAAGATTTACTTGAAAATATTCTTTCTATTACAACTACAGAGCTAATTTTGGCAAAAGACTTCAGCCACGGAACTCAATGCAAAATTCATTTATGCTTCATAAAGTTACTGACAAAGGAAAAAGCTTTCAAATTTCATTTGATAATGTTTTCTACCAAAGTCAAAATTCTAAGCGATTGCACCACTTCTATGATCCACTTCGTTTTATCTCATAAAGCAGTCCTCAATATTCCATGTTGTCCTATTTTTTTATTTGTATTGTTTGCTTTCATCCATCAATATAATCATGAATGTGTCGTCCAAGTGACAGTGAAGGAGACATAAAACATTCTGAGTTTATTTTCAAAAGAATCTGTATGAACTTTCAAAGGTATAACATTTTCAGAGATCCCAGAACAATTTATTCCGTTTTCAGTAAGAACTGAAGATCTAATTCAGAGTTTTTGAAGCTTATCCTAATTGGAAGCTGCCATGGCAAAGCTGGCTTAAGGTGTCCCTGCCCCCAGGATCAGCTGTTACCTTGGGCACTGTGGGGTCCATTCCCACCAGAACTCTATATGCCTCACCGAAGTCTTTCTTTGTTGTTCTGCCTTGTGACTGACATGTAACAGGTTTCATGAATATACCAATTTTACTAACAAATAAATGCATTACAGAGTTCTTGTGCATTTGTGGTGGCATCTCTGAGCCGTAACTCCCTCTTGTGCTAAGCATGGATGGCCCACACGCTATCATAACTCAGACTCAGCCCCAAGAACTGTATATCCCAGTTTACTTTTGCATCAGTCTGGGCACCACAACGCACAGAAGAACACAAAAATCTAGCTGTGCTACAGCCATCAGCGGGCAACTCACTAGCTATCCCCAAGCTTGCAGAGATGGCCATGTGGCGTCTCAGACTGCGCATGAGCAGGGATGACTAGGAGAAAACTATAAGGTCCCGATTCCCTGTGATTTTGTTCATGAAGCAAGTAGTGAGAATCAATTGTATAACTGTGTGCCTCTACACTTGTTGAAGTTTATCAAAGTAGATGTTTTGTTGAAAAGCAAGTTCAGTGAAATGTCTTTAGAACCAAAACCAGCGCACACTCACGCAAACACACGTCTACTACAGAATTTTGTGTCAGGAATCCCCGCTAGTTAAAATATATTAGAGCTTCCACAGCTTGCTGCTGTTCATCGCTCCCACTTTTGCACCCTTGCAGTTCCTCCTCTGTGCCAGGGCATATGCCTTTGGGCTTACACTACAAACTAGCTACACAGAATGATACGGGTTAAAAAAAAAAACGAAAAACAAATTAATGGTTTTGGTGCAAAAGCATCAAACCATGCAAATGCATCGAACCATGAACTGATGCAGTGGTTCAGTTCAGGACGGGACAGGGGAGCAACTGTGAGCTGCAGAGTAGTGATGGGAACAAGTGGCTGGGTGGCCTGAATTCAGTGGCCTGAGTAAGAGGGAGGAGGTATAACTCTCAAGCCAGCTTTGCTACTGAGAAAAGTGCATGTGAGCTGCACTGATGTTTCTTTGGTGTTGCCATTTACTGAACTTTAGTGAATTTATATCACCAAAACAACTTTTGTTTGGCAAGCGTTATACAGCCATCTAAAATCAAATAACACAAAAGTCAAAGAAAATTACAAGAATCATTTATCTTTGAAGACCAAGTTTAAAACACAGTAAGCGCAATCTCCCAGAATTACCTGTAAGCAGTAGCATACGTTCTCAAAAAAAAACCCCCCAACTAATCAACGCTAACATTAAGAACAATCCACTATGCAGCTTTGCAAGTTTGGGTAGTTTATGTCAGGTAGGACTCAGGACTGGAAGAGCACTGATGCTAGGACAGAAATAACTGAAATGGGAAAATGTATAGCCAATGACCAGCTTCAGAGTAAAGTGAAATGTTCCCAGAGAACGGCTAATAATAAAACTATACAACCTGGTTTTGACTTCCATCTCAGAAAGCCAGAGCATGGCAATAATTTCCCAGTGGAGATCTGTGAGGGATATGCTGAAAAGACAAATTCTGAACGACAAAACATGTGGGAGACTAAAGAAGGATATGAGGACAGTTATCCTCAAGTAACTTACTTTGTCAGGGATTACTGGATAAAAATAAGCTTTTAAAAGATGCTGTTACTGGAGCAAATACAGCTGAGGTCAAAAGGTCAAAATACAATGCAGTCAACATAAATGATAAAAAAATGCATTTAAAAAAGCTTTTGGCTAATGAAAGGGAGCCAAAATGACAAAACATTTCAAAAAGAACGACAAGCTTCTGCTGATGTCAACTGCAAATGAAGCAAAATGCTTTTTACTAGAGAAGCTGATTGAAATAAGAAAAATTAACATGGCTTTCTTGGCTAGTGTAAGGAATACAGGAGGCTCTTCAAACCCTACGCTAAATGATAGCTGACTACTACTAGAAAGCCTTTTTTTTGAAGTGTGACTCAAGAACGCAAGCACTCAGACAATTTTATGTGGTGTATAAACTCTGCCTTCATCCACATCCAAAACATAATTAACTGGGAAACATAGCAGACAAGCGCAAATCTGACGTACCTGATATGTAGAGACAGGGGAAGCAGCAATGAATGGCGTGATTGATGTCTGTGGAATCATGCGGTTTGTTGGAATACTGTACGGTGAGGAATAAAATCTGCAAACAAAGAACAAAAGCGAGATTTTTTTGAACCTTTTGATTGCTAGGCTTTGACTGACTAATTCCCTGCCTCCCGAGCAAAGACAAAAAGAGTCTACACAGGTAATTATGTCCGTCTATTTCCAGAATCACAATAAAGAAACTGTGATGGCTCCACTGAACAGAACTTGAAAATGGAAAGGAGGAGGAATATTTACACAAAGCATATTTTTTTCACTTCAACTAGCACAAATATAGAACTTCACAACACAAGAAGTAATTATCTGAAATGCAAAGACAGCTGATTTTCCAGAGTGCTAGCTTGGGAAAGGAAATTTCTTACGCGATATCGAAGACAATATTACTGATTTCATTTTTACATGCGGTACTGTTTTCTTTTCAGATCTTAATGCTTCAGTGCTGAGAATAACACATTCCATATACATGCCTGAATTATTTTATTAAGGGATGGCTACAAAAACTCTGGCTGAAATTTTCATATTCATCTAGGCAGAGAGCAAAAAACCCACCTTCTGGTGAAATGTATCACAAATTATGAGTCTAAATGCCCCAGGCAGCACTGGAAATCTCAGATGTAGTTGTTTTTATTTCCACTGTTGCATGCTATGAACACAAGTTGCACTATCTCTTGCTTGATATTAATAAATGTTGTATTTCTTCTACTTCCCTGTGGGTTAATGATTATTGATAAAATTATCATTTGGAAAATACCACTGCTGGTGAACTGTGAAAGTACTTAATATGTGAGAGCTTGTAAAAATTTTTGCATTTGCCCTGTTTTCAGTTTTAACTGTAAGCCAGAAAAATAAAATTGCTTAAAAAATAATATTTGTGGTTTTACAGCTGTCAAAATGCTGATAATTTGGACTCCGAGAAAGAGTCACACTCCTGTGCAGTGTTCTCTTGTCCGATTTAAACCCCATGCAGATCCTTCCCATATAGTGTGCACCAATCTTACAAGTAACAGAAGATTTTGCACATATGCTCCCTCTGTAACAGTGAAGTGGATTACACTCCCTGCCTTTTAATGTTTTTTCCTCCCCATGCTGAGGCAATCAACAGTAGCTTTCCGTGAGAGCCATGCAACAAAAAAATCATTACTGGTGTTTAAACAAGTGCTCTATTTCCTGGTCACCCTGGCATCCCGGATTTAGGACTAATCAGTCTAGTTCAGACTGGATGCATTTTTTCTGGATGCAGGCTCAAATAACCACCAACTTCATCCAACCAATAGCCTTGGAAAAACAGGCTGCTGTCTTTGAAGGTTGGGTAGAAACGTTCGAAGTTAGGAGGGGAGAGGGAGACACAGAAGCAATCATTTTTTCTCTCTATTCCAAATAAGATTTTAAAATGCCAAAAGCAGCAGGTGGTGTCTGAGTGATTTTTTGTTTAATAGAAATATATTGCTATTTTAGGAACATTTATCTGCCCTTACAAAGCTCACACAGAGACTATTTTAAAACTGTGCCTTTGCCCAATTTTATATATATCCTATTATGAGAACTTAAGAGGCATTTGTATCCCACTGCTTGTATCAAACATTAAGTTCATAGAACATTGGAGGGGAAAGGTTTTTCCCAGCAGTAGCTGGGTTAATCTATGGCATTAGCATGATGCATATGTTATCTAAGTCATGTTTCAGGGGTCTTCTCCTACATCAAGGTTAACCAGAAATCACTTTGGCTATGCTGTTGCTAAGTGGATGATGAACTAAGAAATGCTGCATGTGGCAAATGAAAACAGTCAATGGCAGACTGACAGAATTCACTCTATAGGTAAAATGTATAATGTAAATACATACAAACCTCTTGAACTGAAGGACAGTATAAAAACAAAACTCTTTTGAGAAAGCAACATATTTTGATACATTCTGTTCTCATTCTGTCCATCAACCTGGCACTGATGCTGCACTCACACCATGTATGAGCTGCTCGGACAAAGACAAGTGCAGGGGACAAACAATTTTCCATTTGGAAGTAATGCTGACTCTTTGGAATAAACTCTCCAATAAATCCCAGAAAATGCTACCAAATTTACAGAAAATGTGTGCTAAGCCAAGGACTTGACAGACAGCTAACCATTTCAGTTTCAGCTTAGAGATGCAGTTATCTGAATAGTACATAGGCTTACAGAATATACACTCTGGTAATGTGAAAAATACAACCCTTCCAGTACCCCTGCCAATACCTTTTCTCTGTTGCAGTTTGGAATGCTCTCAGATAAGCATCAAATGAAACATACTATCAGGACACTCAGCTGTATCGTGAAAATGCATGCACCACTGCGTCAAAGAAGAGAAAGGAAGGAAATCTGATGCAGCAAATGACAATGTGAGAAAACCCAGTTCACATATCTCAATTTTAGTAATAATAAACCAAGTTTAACAATGTGGCTCACTGTGACAGGGTGTAGGTCAAACATTTTGCAATCAGGAATCCCTTACACCCAGAGACAAAGGTTTGTCTTCCTGCCACATCACCCCTTGTGCCCAAAGCAGTCTGAAAAAAGGATTTGGATATAGCCTGAGGGAATTCAACAGAGCAAAACTGAAAAAGCGTATTCTGAAGGCCTCTCTGCCATGTGTGAAGTAGAGTGGTGCGGTGAGGACAAGGGTGTCGTGGCTGGGGACAGGCTCAAGTGGAGCCTCCCCGGGGCAGGGGATGCTCAACCTGCCACAGTGCTGCAGCCATGTACCACCCTGGCAGGGCCCACTCACAAAGAGGGCTCAACATGCTCTCACCCATGGGACACAGAGGCGTCTCCCCAGATTCCCTTTACATACAAACAGGCTAATGTCCTAATATGTAATCAGCATAAGTGACATGCTGGGGACCTATAAAAAGACAAGAGCCAAAAATCAAGAGTGGCCTGCTCTGGTGTAAATCCTACAGCATCCCAACAAGATCTGTGGCTGGTGACCTTACCATATTCAATGTTAGGCTTTCCCTTTTTGTTTTTCTCCTTTGGGCTCAGGGAGAGCTGAAATGAGGTGGAAGATGCATGTTGTAAATAAGTCCAAGGGAATACAGAATTCTTAGTCATCAGAACATGTACATCAGTAAGTGGAGTGCAAAGAGATATGAATTATACTGGCTTTGACTCATTTTAGACATATTGTTCAATTATGCCCCCAAGTTTCCTGGCATTAAAATGTACAGTATCTGATATGGTACTTTGAGAGCTGTAGGCTTTGTGGTAGTTGACCTGTGGGCTCTAAGGAGAGCTCTCCAAAAGTCTCAGCAGCTGCATTTTCCGCAAATGCAGTTTGCATCCTTATATTGGCCCATAGAGTTTGTTGCAGGCGTAAGTCGGTATCCTTGCTCCTCAGCAGCAACTGCAATGCTAGAAGCAAAAGCACAGACAGGCAGGGACAAGGCAAACTGGACAGTGCTCTTATATTAAAAACAGACCTTTTCAGCATGCCCAGATTCCATAAGCACAGGGAAAACTCATAACTAGGAGGCAAAAAGATGTTCCTGGATGTTCATGAAGTGGGGTTTATAAAGGTCTCAAAAGAAAATGTCTTTAAGAGATGTTAAAAAGAACCGCAGTACCAGGACATCATCAGGCACACACAGGCAATGCTTTAAGAACAGTTTCTGTTGCTTAATAGACAAAGAACATACTCCCCTCCCACATCAATCCTCCCTCCGCATTTGGGGACTGCATTATCTGTAGCGTCTGGTCGCTATTTCCCTGCCAAAAGATAGAAAAAAAAATCCATATGGTTCCCATCCTATGGGGGAATATGCAAGCTTCCACACAGAATCTGCACAAGAGCAAGACCCTATTTGCACTGCAATAAACACCATTTGCTCAAGCCTCATGCCTGCAGGCAGTACTGAAAAAGTTAGATTCATAAATAGTATCCTGGGGCTCACATAATGTAGGAGTATTACCAAGTGTTATCAAGGCAGCAATTTTCTGTTGCAATAAGCCACAGAGTCAGATGTTTGAGATGAAAAAGACCTATCTGAATATTGAGCCCATTGGTCAGCAAATGCGCAGTACAGTCCCCCAGATATCAGATATTAAACTGATACAGTACATCACAATCTTAGTCAAATGGCCAGGAAGACTCAAGCCTCAGGAACATTTTAAATGAGCATCCTTACAGTGCATGTACAAGAGCTCTATTTTGTTCTTTGTATGAGTGCACTATACCACTAAAACAATATTAATACCACAAATTGAAAAATCAATACCATATTACAACAGACACACTATTCCCCAAAATAAAACCTGAGTACCTTTGTAAATGCAATTCAGAAAAGGCTGATTATAAAACAAAAAATGCACAGAGAGATTGGCAGGGGAAAAGAGCTTATCTACTGAAATGTGTGGTTACCATGTCTTCAGTAACTTATACTGCAATGCTACACTACGGGCCGGATTCTCCATTCCATTATACCAGTTTTACACTGATGTAACTCCACTGGATGCTTAAACAGAGTTACATGGACATAAAAACAATATAATGAAATGGAGAATCAAGCTTTACAACATAATAGACTCAGAAGAAAATTATCTATTCCTTTGTGGAGAAAAAATCTTAGCTATTTTTAGTGAACGCCTCTCTCTCACTCTCTTTTGTTTCATTCCTGCTATAGATTTTCAAGGCAAATACGCAGTTATACAGTAATGAAAGTGATAGTACTACACCATGAGCAACAAGAACTCAGCTTTTCATCTGGACAACACACAACAGTCCAGATTTGTCCCTGAGGTTTGGTTATGCCCCAACCCAAAACCTAATATAATCCATGCCTCTTAAGGAATTGTGAATTTTAAACACCAAGCTGTGACACCCGCAGAGACACGTGTCTCTAGTAGGCTTCTATCCTCCATACAATTCTGCGTGGACTTAGCAACTTACATGCATCAAAATGCATCTATCAACCCTATAAATAGATGTCAGCATGCACAGTCAATCATTCTTTTTAAGTTTTATGGGTATTTCATATCTAAGCTGAATTTTCACCTTGGCTTGGGTATCTTTACATTTCCCATCTCCAGCCTCAGTTCACTATTCTCCCTGCTGGTGGGCACCCGAAGGGCTGAGCGACTCATGCTTATCACAGCACATCAACAAGTCCTGAGCTGTGTGCAGGGTCAACGCCTGCTTAACCTGACTGCGCCGATCAGGCCTGCTATAAGGAAGCAGTCTTTGTTTCACAGACCTTTGGGTAACATTGCTCCATGCAAACCTTAGCTGCCCGGTCCACCTTACTGCCAAGTATTATGCAGCATTTTACCCCCAGCGTGGGTATGGGCATGCCGTCAACGCAAGGGAGCTGCCAGCAGCAGCTTTGTGCTCACTTCCAGACTGTCCTCACCATGAGGAACAGCAACGTGTTTGCCTGTCACCTCTTCACTGATGACAAAGTCACCCTGTTGTACTTCATAGCACTTCAGAGCCTTTAACTCTCTTTCACCGTGGCCACACACCTGCTATGATACCCATGTGTTGGGTCTGTGAGCAACAAATCACATTTGCACATTTTACAAGCATCCAGGTGCTCCTGGATGTAGCTAAAACAAAACCCATGAGCTAGATTTTTATTGTACTTGTAAGTAAAGAGGCTTATGAAAAATAGTAAAAATTTAGAACTACAGGATATGTAGAGACTATGAAGTGAATGCCTGGGGAGCTAAAATGAAACTGTGGAACCAAAGGGTCCTGGTGATCCTCAGGTAACAGCATTTCAAAGATGCAATCAAAGGACGGAGTAACAGTTGTGCAACTTTTGGTGGACAAACTGATTTTTCCACATAGTAAGAGGTTTTCCTCATGATCTTGCATGCAACCAAGATCTCACCATAAGAGCATTTTGAATGAGATGGTTTTGTCCTGATGAAACTGAAAATATTTTGACACTCTAGAAAGAAGAAATATGTCAAAGCGGTAATTCATTGTCACTCTTAGAGAGATATACAGTGCTGTAGTTTACTTCATGCTTTACAAATAAAAGACCATTTAAAAAACCACAGAGCTGAAATTCTGCGTAGGGTACTACTACTTTTCCCAATGATCAGTGACAGTGTGTTCAAACAATTGAGTGACCAAAACATCTGAGCAGCCTGAACACCTGAGCAGCATGGGTACTCTTTAATACTGATTCTGAGACAAATTCCATAATTTAAAAAAAAATTATTCTTGAAGTAAAATGATATTAATTTCAAAGGATCACTCATACTACAGTTTCCAAAAGATTCACGCAGCTGACATGCAGGAACTCATTTGAAATAAAAGCCAGTTGTCTGGATGAAACACTGGTGGACTCTGAACAAGTAATGGTTTTATTTATAGCCTATAATGCATCACTAGCTGAAAAGTATGATGATACAGAAGAAAGAATTGTTTGGTAAGTCAGAACAGGGAAACAGAACCAGAGGATTCTGAAATCACAACTCTGCAAACTCCCTTTTTTCTGAGTTACTCTGGTTCAGCCGCTCCCTCCACAACATGGGAATATCATGCATCCTATTAAGCTACTACTTGGAAAGGGCAATTAAGGAAAATACACTGACTATTACAATTGATTTTTTTTTTAAACTACTGGGAATGTTAGCTTTTTCCTAAATGCTTCAACTACCAGGGCCCTAACAAATATTTAACAAATAAACCCATTCTCATCTATATCAGTACATCCTCCCCATCAGCTGGTGAACACAGACGGGAATAGGCATGGAATTTGATAATTATATCCAACATCTCTCTGTCAAAGAATGACTGTCAAAGAGTCAAGGAGGCCAAACCTCCTGCTTCTCTTCAAATTCTTGTTAACCTATTTGAAAGGCTAGCCAGATTTCAAGGCTCTGTTTTTTTAGCTCATGAAATAATTGGAAATGTAATCATGCAGGTAAATAACACAATGATGTCACTTCTCTGCTAAATTTGAAAAAATGTTACAATTCTTTGTGTTGGCAAAGAGTAGTTGAGAAATGAAGAAGAGCGTTGCTCAGAATTTTATGCCTAAATCCCATCTGCTTACACCCTAATTTAAGTCTTTCTCCCTTTTTGGCATTTCTATTTAGACAATGCCATGGAAGCCAGCCAGTCTGTAGAGAGAACCCCTGATGAAGTAACAGCTCTATTATCCAAAACAGGCTGGAATCTTCAATGATTATTTTAACAACAGTAAAGTCAGTAAAGGGAAACTTTACTGGTTTCCACTTCATGTCAGAGAGAGATTAAAAAAACATCCACTAGCACTTGCCAAATAGAGATGGAAACTATTAGGCAAAACAACTTCCCATTCAAATGGATATTACAAATAAGTGGGCATAAAAACAAAAGGGAAACTAAAAGAAGAACTGGACAATATAGCATTACATGCTTCAGAGAAAATATGACTGAGTGAATTTGCTTCTGAATAAGTTTCACCACAGAAAGAGAAAACAGAAGATGGCATTCAAAATAATTTTTAAAAAGGCATAACAAAACATGCATTCCTTACCCATTCTGTATAGCAGCTGTTGGATCGTAAGTCAAAGCCATGCCAGCCTGCACATAGTTAGGGAAGAAAAACAGATTTTTACTATTACTGCAGGAAAAAAAAAAAGACATTAAACATATTCTAAGCCAATGTGAATAAAAACTGAAGGCAACTTAGATGGAAATCTAAATTCTCCAGGGAAGCTCAGATGGCCCAAAGAGACATGGACAGATTGGCTACCTCCCCTGCCTGCGAGATCCCTGAGAAGCAGATCTGTTCAGTATGTCGGCTGTCATCTCTTCGTAACATTTAGGGCAAATGGTGGTTTTGTTGCACCAGTATCAGTTAATAACTCCACTGAGATCAATTCATTTGCATCCAATTGCTCACTATAACAAGACCAGGCCAAATCTTTCTGTTGCCTGTGAGACAGGTAGTTAGTAAATACTGTGAGGCCAACTTCATGAGAGCTTTTTAGGAAGGAGTCTCATCTTTCCTACAAAAGCCACACCCTGCATGACCCCAGACGTCTACCACTTCCCCGGGCTGTCATCCTAATCAGAGTTAATTCATTGCCAGGAGACAAGAAACAAAAAGTGGGCTGTGAAGCAGGAAAGACTAACCAAAATGAAAAAAAGAAAAAAAAAGTGCTTGAGCTTTAAAAAAAAGCTTTTAAAATACTTCAGAGGTCTGGACAGCAAAAGAATTTGTTAATGGGCTACACAGAGCCTTTCAACTGCCATTCACCACCAAGCAGATGGTGACCTGTGCAAAAGGATTTGACAGTGTCAAAACAGCATCCAGTCAACCACCGTCACCACTGCCACCCTGAGCAGACATGTCCACAGGTACTGCAGGAAAGGCAGGCAGAGAGCAGGGCTGGAGACCGAACTTCCCGCTCCACCTCATGCTCCAAGATGGCAGTCAGGGCCCTGCGGCAAGGACCAGCTTTTCCCCAGCATTTACTTTAAGACGTGGGACTGACAATCTTTCCTCCCACACACTGCATTTGCTTTGACTTTTTGTCTTCCTTATTTATTTTTTTTTGTCCTCTCTCTCTTTGTGAAATCCTTGCCAATGTAAGACACTATCAAGAGATGGGAAGACATCTCCCTTTGTGCGGGTCTAGAAGCAGAGAGGAGGGGACCCCCATTACTCAAGGTGCTGCTTTCCCTTTGGGAGCAGCTGAAAAATGGCCATGGCAGCATCCCACCCCAAGGCACCATATTTCTCTCCGCTTGTCATACAGACCATATGCTCACTGCCTGAGAGAGGAGATGGAAGCATTCGCTTCAAGGACAGGTGCGTTACTAACTGTGCAGCAGGGTCCACGCTCCTGGGGGGAGCTTTTAATGCCCCTGGACCCATCTACCAAAGTACTTTTGAATAATGGCATCTGCCCCCTTCCAGATGACTGCTCAGACAGGTCAGGAAAGCGTTTGGGCTTGGCTGGCTCCCACGCAGGCAGGTGAGCAGCCAGGGTAAATGCTCTGGTGACGAACAGGCACAGAGTGGGCAGCGCTCCTGGAAGAGGCAGGTTAGGCCAGCAGCCACACACTGGTCTGAGAGGACATAGTCCAAGTTTCCAGAGGCCAAAAATCATTCCTGAACTGAAAGGGCACGCTTCACACTACCTTATGCAGCCAAAAAACCTGTTCAGGTCATTATTAAATTTGTATATTTTTCTTATTATTCTTTTAAGCAGATGCTAGGGCAAATGCTTTGCTTATTGAAAATGCCATTGTTTCAACAAAATATGTGCTATCTTCCAAGCAAAGGCAAATTCAGGAGACTAAGACCAAGAACACATGGCATTTTTTGAAATGCATTCATTTCATAGAAAGAAAAATAAAAATGGCTATTTCTGCAAGCCTAAAACGTCAAAGAACCAAACTTAGGGTGACCCCAACCACTGCTAATTCGGGTGTAAAAAACAAAATAGCTTAGAAAATCATAAAGGATGATCCACTTAACTTCTTTATATATTCTTATGTCTTATAAATTATATTGTTTGGTAAGGTTGAATTAATTACTAATGGAAATATATACAGTTCATCAGAAAAGAGAGCCAATAAAAATTTAATATCACAAACATATTTTGTCTGCAATACATTTTAGAGAAAAAATCCTCTCTTAAAGATTTTCCTTTCCCTTTTCCACACTTGTAAAATTTGTTATCGCTCTCTTTTTATATTCCTGCACAGGTAAAGACTACTTCAATAGTATGTACAAGCTCTAGAGGGACAGAAAAATTAGTTTTAATAATTTTTAAAAAAACTTGAAAATAACTTCAAGATATTCTCTATAAATCAAGGTGCTGACATTTTAACATCTCATCACATATCTACTCAAGACTAAGAAAAAACCTCCTCATAATTCCTTGGGAAAGGAGAGTCCCAAGCTTTCTAAATAAGGGAGTTTCTAGATCTAATGGTCCTTAGAGTTGCCTGGATCAAAGCTCACTATATCCCACAGGTTGCATTAGTGTGACCTGGGGATAAAGTGGCAACTAGGGAGGGAGGGCTGGGAGGAACAGTGAAAATGAACAATTGCTCTTATTTTAGTTTCATTTACATAAATAAGAATGAGGGTGAAGAAATAATAGATATCAGCAGCTCTTTCACTGGACCCCTAACAACGATCAGCCTCCAAGTTGAGACATGCAAACACATGTTTACGCTGCTTTCAGTGACTTGTCTCATGAATATTGGAGCACACGGTCGTACACAGACCTGAAGCTTGTCCTCCAACCCCATCACGCCCCAGACCTGCGCGTGGGTGCATGCAGATACCTGCACATACTCAGTCCTCCATATATTAGCATCTTGTGCACTACATATTATTAGTATTAGGAGTAAGAGACACCGTTGTGGGCCGGGCAAGCACAAAATATTAAGAGCTAGACACTCAACTCCTTATCCATGCTCCACACTGCATGGTGACAGATTACCAGAATCTGTTCAAGTACTTCAGCAGTGACCACTATAAATACCACTATCACATTTGCCAGGAAAAGAAAGTTTCACATTAGAGAAATATGACACAGTGCGTGGCAATATGTGCATATGGTACACCACCTACAGTTTGCCCGGTAATATTGCTAATATCCCCCATTGCTGAATAGCCTTAAACAGCTGCTGTTTCAAATAGCTGCTAAGAGAGGACTATTTACTTCTTTCTCATCAAGTTGCGTAATTTCTCCCTACAAAATTATGCTGGCTGGCAGCCCAGGAAAGGCAACTGTTAGCCTGGACCAGTGAAAGATTTATGGTCTGAAGCATCCTCATTCATCAGGAATAAAAACTGATGAGCAATAATAACTTACTGGAAATTTGCCTCCACTTTCCTCCATAGCAGACAAACAGGAATTCCAAAAATACCAAATACAGAATACTAGGGTTGGCCTCAGACTTCCATGTGATAGAGGTCTAGATTATTCTGTCAAAAACACAGAACTGAATATAGCTGTTGCTGTGCTTAATATGGTATTAACTACACTGAGGCACTGGCTGATGCCTCCCTAACAGTCCTCAGCTGTGCTGAAGAGAATTTTCTTCCAGGTCTTTTCATCCACCATTTTGACCATGTTTCAGTGGAAGGACAAGGTCTTATTCCTTCTTCTGGTAGTGACACTTTCTGACGAAATGCCACTGAGAGAGTGGCACTGATGATAGAATGCTGCTTCAGGAAAATATTTGTCTGATAAATCTCCTGTGAGGGAACAACCGAACCACAGAACTTTTATGTCACTCAGCCAGACATACTCAGCTACTGAATGAAAATTCTGCACCTCAACATGTCATTATGCAATCGTTAAAAGTAACTAATAGAAGAAGTATACGCTACCAGTCCCACGCATAATAATAAATAAAGACAATTCTCAATGATTACTTCACTAGTATGTTCAGAATGTCACAAGTGATACAGAAATAAAACTAGCTTGTTCAAAATACTGATTTTTAAAGAAGACTATTTAAAACATATGTGTTTCATAGAATCATAGAATCATAAAAGTTGGAAAAGACCTCTAAGACCATCAAGTCCAACTGTTAACCCAACACCACCGTGCCTGCTTTGTTTACTTACTGCTTATTTTTACCAAGATGTCTGAACTTAGGACAAGGAATGAAGATTTTTGCTATTTTGTTGCTGCAGTTTTCTAATCATTGACATCAATGAGATCCTAATAACAAGAGATGCAGTCTGTACTTTGCTTTAAATTTAAGCTCTTTCCTTCAGTAAAGTGCAGGAAATATCAGAAAGCCTGTGGAAGGCAAGGGTTCCCCCCACGAAGTTTGAAGGCCTTTGTTCAGCACTTTACTGTGAAAAATTTTCCACTGGCAAAGGCAAGGTGTTCTGCTTCTGTTTTTTTCCCCCCTGTCTTTGTTATGATTTGAACATAAATGAGCACATTTGCCTCATTAAAAAGACTCTTAGACCATCACATTTGCATTGCTTATGTAAATTGGATTTGTAAATCTCTCAAAGAAATGATTAAGTTGTGGAGTGATTATTAAAAAAATTATCACATCTTCAATATTATGTGAAATAAGGTGGGTTTACTATTTCTCTTGAACATCTCTCTCAATTCTCACAAGAACAACCTTTATCAGCCCAGTATCTGTATTCCAGCAAACAGAAGTATCTATAAATGACCACAGTTCAGGCTGTAGGATCTCTTCTTTGCTGCTGCAAAGCAGCTTCCACAAACAGCTTCCCCAACATAACAGCACCTACTCTCATGTACCCATCTTTCCCTCACTGAGCAAAGATTCACCATAATACTGACCTACTCCAGAGATGTCCTATGCCTCTTGCTCAGAGGTGAATCTTCCACATTATCTCCTTGAACCTGCTCTGGCCAGCCTATGCCTGGTGCTGGAGCACTTGCGCACAGCAAAGCTGCTGTCACCACAGGAGTTCTTACTGTGCAGGAGGCCACAGGCCCATTGGGAACAATTGGAGAGGCCTACGAATTAAAAAGGGGTGAAATCCACTGATGTGGTGGGTTTCCCAAGCAGGAGGCTCCCTGGGTTTCTTCTCCTTACGGCAAGATTTGGAAAAATAAGGTTGTACCCTAGGACTCCAGGGACTTCCTTGGTGAACTGATGTGGGAGTCAGATCAGAAGATAAGTCTCTCTCCCCCCATCTCCTCTGACTCATTCCCTCATCCTTTCACACTGGAGGACTGCTGTCCCAGGGGAATGGGTGTGCTGTTGGCTGCTACAGTGGAATCGATGGAAATTTCAACACTGAATTCCTGTACTTGTTTTGTTACCACCACTAATACCTGCCAGGCATCACAGCACAAGGATCTCTTGTGCCATGACAGCAGATACTCTGATTGAAACACTTTGAAGAAGGAAGAGAGAGGAGCGGGCAGAAACCAACAACCCAAATGAAATTCATTTAAGATACTGATTTAATACAATAAGCTCAGTCATCAGTAAAGTTAACTTGGCAGAGTTCCCTCCTTTGATTATCTAAACAGTTCNGTCAGAAATATTCCACATTATCAGAAATATTTCTAAATTTAATTCTGAATAAAAACCACCCTTCCTTGTTAGAAAAGGAGAAATCTAGAATGCAAATGTGACCCCTTTTAAATATATAGATGCATATGAAAGAAATGCAGTATTTCTTAGTGATGTATGCTCCTTAAGCAGCTGCAAGTTTAGAGAAAATTGGTTGTAGAGAGAAAAATATATAATACTGAGGCGAAACTTGGGAAGTGATTCATGAACCTCAGGAGGTCAGAGGTGGAGCTGATAAACACAATGACAAGTTCAGACACCCAGACAAATGACAAGAAACCCTTTTTGTCCTGCGAAACTGGACTGGAAGTCTGATCTACACAGCTTCTTGTCTCAGTGTTGAGTCACTTTGTTCCCTCTTCAATTTAACTTAAATGGTAAGTGCTTAAGTTTACAAAAGTTAAAAATAATTAAAAAAAAAGGGATAATAACCTCCTCAGAGAGACATACATAACACAATATAATTCTTCTGTTTCCACAGCCAACTCTTATGTTTAATCTCATCATCTTCAGGCCTACAAACCATCTGCTTTTGGGGATCTGGCAGACCCATTTTGCCATCAGTCTGATCCAGTGTTAAACCAGCTGTGGATTATAGTCACATCTGCGCACTAGATGTCTGTGTGCTACGGTGAGTTGAGAAGACTCCCAACGATGGCTTGCAGTGCTACTCAAAATGACAGCTCACCAAATACCTGTCGGGGACACAGCAGAGTGCCGAAAACGTTGTGTGCTTTTCCCCTGTCTCCAACACCTGTTTATTCTGCGTAACAAAACACTGTCGTAGCAGCAGAACTTAGAGGAAAATCCAACTGCAAGAAAATCTCTGGGGCAAATGGCATGACATTTTTCACCGCAGAAGGAAATCCAAAGCCAAAATGAAAACTAAGAAAACCAATCTCAGAGAGGAGGTACAGTCCTGATTCCACTTTAAGCAAACCATGGCCCCTATTATGAGTAAAAATGGTCCCTTTTAAAATCTTGATTTCAGAGACAGTGATTTCATGTAGGTCACTATTTTAAAATATTTCCATGTGCTTTATAAGCTCAACATCCAACCATTTAAACTGGTCCTTGGTATTTGTGCCACTTAGGCACCTTTTCAAAACACTGCCCACAATGACAGAGTCTTGCGCCATGAAGAGTTTTGAACTCATTGCTCTGTGTCATTTCCCTTATTTGCCAGTTACCTTTTTCCCTTCTACTTTCTCCCTCTGTGCGGAGTTCTCTTCAGGTTCAATTTCTCTCTTTGCTCAACTACGCTTTTGCTGAAAATAAGCATGCAAAATACTGACCAACATCTAATTTACACGCACGCTAAATATATGGTAAATGTCTTTGTGCGTGGTTTGTGTATGAGGGTACTACCGCATATCTGGACAGGCCTGGAAATAGTCTCCCACAGAAGAGAAAAAATTGTTTCTCTAGGTATAAAATACACCACCCCTAGACACCGAGAATTATGGAGCACAACTAAGCAGTACCTATCTACTTGGAAGCATAAAAAAAAATCTATGTCTGAGTTGTAGATGGGCCTGGTACAGACCTAATCTTTTCTAAATGCCTGGTGCTGGTAAAGAACGGACGACTGGCACCAGTGCTTCAGCCCTTCACTGGTACTGATTTCAGAAAAAAATTGGGTAGACTCTCAAATTACCTAATGTATGTTTTTCTCTCTACATTACTGTTTGCATTAGACAAAATTGTAATGAGTAGCAGATAAAAAGAGAAACTGTTAACAAAAGTAACATTCCCAAACTACTAGGTCATCTTATTTTTTTAAGAAATAATTAAGACCATGTTTAAATCTTTAGATATTCCACTTACTGATCTTGAAAGAAAATAAAGTAGAAAGGGGGAAAGGAGGAAGAGAGGGAAAGCGAGGAAATGGAGGTTAACCTCTTGGCTATTGAGAAACAAAAATGTAACCCAGACTACAGAAGTAAGAAAGCATCAATAGAAGAATTATTACTGTCAGTTATGAAATATCATTACAGACATCAGACCATATTCAATAACAAGAAGGTTACATTCAACGGTGCATGTTGCTGTCATGATATATGCACCAATACTGTAACGGTGATATTCTCTTGCAACACAAACATTTAAATAGTCTAGATTTTACAGAAACTTGCAAATGAAGTATCACAGATTTCAAAATACTGTGACTGTAAAAAAAACCTTAAGCACTTTGGACTGACCAGATATAGAAAGGCTACCATTTCTAGAACTGTTCTTCCTAGAATGTAAACAATAATAAACTTTAATTTATTTTCAGTTTACGTTCGATTTCTCCCTTTCTACCAGATAAATTTCAAATAAACCCTCTCTTAAATACACATATCAAAAGAATCTGTTTCTGAATAACCTAAACAAAGTTTCAGTCAGTCTGCAATAAAAGATTGTGTTGTAAAATTTAAGTTGCGATATTTAATCCAATCTGATCTCAATTTGCAACTATTCTTAACTCCCCAGATGTATTTTCAGCTAATGAACATGTTTTTGGAGCTATGACACCCACCTCTAGGCTTGTCAATTGCAGTTTAGAGGTAAATGAAATCAAATATCTTACAGACAGAATTTGAATGTGATTACCCTCTATCACCATCTCAACACAATCTTGTCAGGGAAAGTTTCAAAACAGAGTGTTGAATTAAACCAGTCTGACTCAGAAAAAAGCTAGCCTGAATAAAAATAATTGAACTTTGTGCAGAAACTGTATTAGTTACTTGGTCAGAATTTCACTGCAAATGCAGGTTTTACTTTACATTTATTGCACCTGTATGTTAGATGCCTAATGTGACAGCATTTTACAAAGACATCAGTAATCTAAGCTCTCGGCTTCTTAGTGCAGAACTGGTCAGCCATTACAAATCCTCAGTCAAATGCCTCAGTAAATCTGCTGAGTATTTCCTGACGCCTCAAACAAGAATACAAGGGTAAGGACTAGAAAGTGCTATTCAAGGTCAGGCATTCTTCCCTGGTTACAATTGGTCAAGTAACCAAGTACCAAAAAAATCTCATGAAAAGCCCTAGAGATATTCACTGTATTCCTAAAGACTTGACTTTAAAAGGTAAGCCAGTTTAACAGCCAACTAAAGTATTCCTATATGTTTCTGAGGCAATCTACAAAAATGTATGATAGGAATAAGATTTTCTATTACCTTCTCCAGTATGGCCTGAAAACTTAAAAAAAAAAAAAAAATTAATTCTCTCTTCTAAAATTCTCCAGAAGCTCTCCATAAAAAAGAGCAAAACCTCTGAGAGCAGCATGGCCAGAGAAGTAACACTGCAGTGAACCTGCTCCTCCACACTAAATCTCCTGCCTTTGCCCCCTTATAGAAGAGTACGGGACACAGCTGCCTGTCTCTACTTTGCATGCTCAAATCTGGGGCCAGGGACAGAACTGTTCGTGGCACTTCTCTGGGGTCTGCCCTTCTGAGCAATAACCCTCATGCACGCTCACTGTTAATGCTGGATAAACCTCAAAAGTGTTAGAAGTGCCCTTCACGTAAGTATTCAAGAATGCAAAGGCTTATCTGAACAACAGCCAAAATACATCTTGGTCTAGATACCATAGGATTTGGCCAGGGTGGAAATAATGAGGGAATAATCTCTTGGACACTATTTCAGTGCTTTTCTCTGGGGAAGAAACCAAGAAAAAGCAGAGGTGTGAGGATTATTTCCAGATCCCATTTGTGATCAGAACTATGACACTTGTCTTGTATCAATTATTTCTCACTACTCACTGCCTGTTCTTTTTTAAAGAGATTGAAGTTGACAAGAGTAATTGTAGGAAGGTTACCCAAGTGGTGCTACACAGAGAACGACTGAATGGTACATCGTGCTTAGAGTAAGATCGTTAAAGGACAAAGAGTTAGAAAAACCCTATTGCATACAAAATATAAGAGTAATTACACACCAGGATGTTACACTGGAAATAAGAAAAATAACAACTGTGGGGAAGAAATCCAACAAACGAGTGACCCTAAAAGAGAACATGAATTCTTGTCTTTGATGCTTTGAGTAGTAAATATCCAATGTGCAGCAAGGTATTAACCAGATGTTAGCAAAGAGAGAAAATCTAAGAAAAATGTAAGAAAACAGAGCATATTCTTAGCCTGAAATATTTCTGAGTTTGCATCTTTACAATCTTTCCACATTTGTAGTCTATACCATAACAGCTCTGTAGTTGACTGAGAACAACAATAAGGAATGATGTCTCCCAGCACTGAAAACTAGCTTTTAAATGTTGATACTATAACCAGACCAGCCACACCCTGCCTCTAGGTCACAGGGATATCACTGTGCTTACTACAAGCCACTCCACTAGCAGCAAATGAACTACGTACAATGTAATAAGCAAATGCCCTGAGGCCATAGGCATAATGGTAGCTTGTTGGCTTTAACTTTATATTCGCTTGTTTATTGATTTGAACTGAAGCAAGTATAGAAGTATAGTGGAGATAATAGCTATGATGGTATTTACTATTTAAACAGGGATTTAGAGGTCTTTAAAATATGGATTGTTGACCTTATTGAGGGTTTATTATTGTCTCCTGTATATAGATCTTTGTTTTTCAAGCTCTGTATATGATGACCTGAGTCCACCACTTGAAGTACTACTTGGGCACTTGTTCCTTAGTAGATTCTTAACATGACAAACCATAATGGCTTCTAAGAAGATGTCTCCATTTTTTGAGACATATGACATAAGAGACTGCCATGAACCCTTGGAGACTTCTGCAAGCTCTTATAGCACACTGGCACTTTCAGCCCACAAAGCTAAAAATATTTTGGAGCATTGCTGTTGGAACAGCATACAATAACCACCTTGCTGGAGGAAGAAATTTCTATGCTTTCAAGAGGCCTTTCTGTTTGTTTTAGGAGCTCACCAATCATACTAGACTATATATGCCATAAGCTAATGGTCTGAAAAGTATCAGCTAGCAAAATCAAGTAGCTACAAAAAAGCAGAAACCCTCTAGAAACATGTAATTTAGAAATACCAAATACTTTTCTTGTTTATTTGCTTTGTAAAATTGAAGTAAATATAGCAAAACCCACCAAAAAAAAACCCAAACAAACAAAAAAAGAAAAAAAAATCAACTTGTATTCTAGTGGGTCACAATTGAGCAACATAGGTTTTTTTGCCTTGAAGTCTAAATCGTAAAAACAAAGAATAGATATTTAGAATAGAAATACTTGTACGTCCTTCAGCCTTCACTGCTATAATCATGCATAAGAAGGTACTATGACCAGATCTACCTCATTTATTCAAGTGTCTTTATCCTATAATAACATTCAAGAAGAGTAAACAAATTATTGAAGAATCAAATAAAATCCTTTCTTATTTCACGCACATTTGGAGTCACTTCATGTACAAGTATACAGAAAGGAAATTCTAGTAACACACTATGTGCAGCAGAGCAGAAGACGACTGTTAGAGATTTTTTTTTTTTTAACTTTGTACAGATGATGGAGCTGAGGCTACTGTAAACTGTTTTGGACAGAATGCAGAGTCCAGCTCGCATAAGCTTTTGGGAAAGTTTTACATGGATGTGCAAGTACATCTTTCCCTTTCCTAACAGCCCACCTATTCCCTGACGATGTTTTATCTTCAGGAACTATACAGAAGAAATAACATTTTTTAGTTGCTTAATTTTAAATTGATTTGGGGTTTACAAAAGGTACACCAAGGGTGCTGATGGCACGCCACTGAGAGACACCGTGCTCAGGTCTGGCTGCAGACAGAGGGCTCAGGGTGGAATAAGGCTGCGCACAGTTCAACACCAAGCTCTGAAATTGTCTTTTCCTGTAACTTTACACTCTGCACATTATTATAAGCCTCCCTCTCTCCCCTACTTCTATACCTTTTTCTGTGAGAAACTATTGTATTTTATGTGCAATCTGACTTCTTCGTAGCCCTGAAAGGTAGACCTCCAGGTCTGCAGCTGACTTCTGCCAAACCCGGGGAAAATAACTGCCGCGTGGCACTTACCTCTCCTTCTCTGGGCCACGGCCTTCCATTCTGTGTGTATTTGCTTTGATTCTGGCGCTTCTTTTGCCCTCCATCAGCAAATTTGCACAGCAAAGGCTCAGTGGGGGCTGTGAAGACAAGAAACCCAGTCTATATTAGCATCCCCCCCAAAGAAAGTGATTATACCAGCAACAGTAGTGCTTTGTAATACTGATCTTTTGAAGTAAAATCTTGCCTTCTGCAGATATTTTTTGCCTCTTTTAGTCCTGACTCCACTGGCAGCTGTTCTTACTAAGCTTCAAAAAAGTATATACTGGCAGCCCTTAAAAGAATTTAGCAAAAATTGTTGAAAAAATAATCAGCCTACGCAGAATGTTAAGTTGCTGTAGTGGAACAGTAGAGTCAGACATTAGTTCCAGCAAAGTTAGACATGTATTCATGACCAGCATTAGTGTAAGGATAAACACTGCTTTACTAAAGCAGCTTTCTGTTTTTATTACAAAAACTTTGCAAGAATTTGCTTAAGGAATAACTGTTCTCACTATTTTTGTGTTTCTCAGCACCCAATCCTTTAAAAATCTGAATAAACGGAATAAAATAGACTTTTGCCAAGCACAGTCCAATTAGCTTTTTTTTGCTCTTAACTCCTCTTATAAGCAAGTTGGTAGCTGAGAAACCCCCTTTCCTCTCCAGCTGAGATCTGGTGTGTGTAAATACAATAGTCACGGGGGCCGGAGCCCTGGGAAGAAAGGATGTTCCGAGCGCTGCACACCCCAAAAGGCAGCTCACAATCGAGCCCCCTAGTGAAGACACTACTCCACATCAAATAGGTACAACAGGAAGGGAACTTTGTGTCTTGGGATCTTTGCCCATCCACCCAGCTTTTAACAGCCTCCTAAACCATTTTCAGCCAAAACTGTAATTAGCTTGCTGGTGGGAGCTTGCCTTTGCTGCCTCCTTCTTAAAAGTGGGGCCAAATTCTACCCACTTCATTAGGTGTATGTCCAGACCGTCCTTTACTGCCTATATCAACAGATAAGTAAACCAATATTGGCTTAGTTGAAAGAAAGTTTAAAATGATGTGTCACATTTGAATCTTTTCAGGAATTTATGGGTTCCCAGGCATGACGAGTAGAGGCTCTAACTAATTAACCAGGAGTTTTGATGGAAACAGGCAAAACCTCTGTTTTTTTTCTCCTAATTTTCTGAGTCTGAGAGACTAGAAATGTTGAAAGACTAAAAGCACAGTGACGTGAAGGAAATGTTGGAGTAAGGGGGTTAGTCAAGTTGCTGAATTACTTGTAACGAAAACTATGATTTGGTGAAAGGATAAGGTAAGTTCATATAATATTAAAACAAGCTCACCTCTCCCAATTTCTCAGTTACAGCCAGCTCAAAATGTGTCAGAAAGCGTAGATTAAAACAGTGACCACTTCAACACTGCAACCACGGAGCAAGGCACACAGAGAATCTCACATCAAAACAACAATTTCTCATTGGGACAGCATCACTTTGGCTACTTCTGAAGCTTTAACAGCTTTGTTTTTTCATTATCATTTTACCAGGCTAGTAATTTCCAAGGTCACTGGAAACTGAACTGCAGGGAACAATCCATTATTGGCAGAAAGCTCGACTGTGTGACCCCAGAGGTCCTTCCCCACCTCTGCCTTCGATTATTGTATCAGATTTTGGTAGAAGCAATGCTCAGCCAACCATTTTAAATCTAAAATAATGAAGTTTTAAAAGCATCCAGGTGGCTGTGGAGATTCTTTCTGCAGATGGAGAGATTTTACAGGGCTGATTGCCCTGCACTTTCACCAGTTCTACTCCACAGCGCGATGCTGCATGATTTCAGAGTGGTTACTTACAATTGACTTTGATGTGACTGTGAGGGAGGAGCAGGTGCTAAGCCAGCCTTAGAGAAAGACCTATTAGACGTCACATCTGAAGCTTCAAAAGCTTTTTATTTTAAGCACTGAACAACTATCAAGCAACATAGGATACCAGTAGAAGGAGCATGCAAAAACAATCTGCACGTTGGATATTTACACATGTCAGGATCATCGGCTAAAGTACACATGTGGTATTAGCCCATATACTGTGATGTGGTTGAGCAAGCTAGGAAATCATATGGTTTACTACATATCCTCTCTATACATTAGCCAACCACAAATAGGAAGCTGTTGCTTTTCTGGACTTCCCAATATCCAGCATTACCATCTGACAACCTTTATTTGTCAACTTGGGGCCTCCTAAAGCTGACTGAGATTGAACAGAACTGTCCATCAACCTTACACCCACCTCCCTTCCCTAGAAAAACACGTGAAAAACATTGTACAGACTTATCAGAAGGCAGGGAAGAAGGAAAAGCACAATGGTACCATGCCCTTCACAGGCAGGTTTCTGCATGGAAGGTTATGTCCCTCTACAGCTGAGTGGAATTCTGGGGAAAAAGTTGATCTGTGTTGATCAACATTATCACAAGCAAAAAGATGAAAGGAAAATGTTCTTACAGAACGACAGAGGCCAGATAAGATGGTTTGGGTTTGGTTTGGTTTTTTTTGAAAAACAGAGGCACATAGCATATTACATAGATAGAAAATTATCTTATTAGCTCTGAAGTGAAGTAGGTCTTAATGATTTACACCTGGAAACAACTATGGTAACCAACCTCAATATAAAAAGAAATCAAATTAATAATCTTTCTTCTTTCAGGACATAAGGTAGAACATTGAACAGAGTCTTAGGAGTTCAAACATGTTGCTCTAAGTACACAGAACTCAAATCTCTGGTTTACTTCAGCCCTCTAGAAATCCCTTGTAAGAAAGGGACTCCAGGCTTTGCAAGATCAGATGCACATGAATATTTGACATTAGTACATTTACTAATCAAATAAATAACAGGAGATAACTATATCAGGAAAACTATTTCTAAGTAGCATTCTTTTTTACTGGATTCATGAAGCGTCAGAAGTGCTTTAAAAATAATAAATTTACTTCAGACAAGAAAAAAAGTGATAATTAGGTACTATGGTTATCAATTCAAAAAGAAAATATTTAGGAACTATTGAAACAATATCAACATTTGTGAATTATACTGAATGACTGCGGCAGCAGTGGGATATTTTGCCCCCAATACATTTCATAAGGGGAGGAAGGAAAAAGGGGAATCTTTTAAACTTTTTTTGCTTTTGGTCGCTTCCACTCCGAATAGACACACTTAAATTTATGTAGTGAATTTTTACTTTTCTCCTTTTCCTCTACATGAATACACTGAAAATAAATGCCTGTGTCCCTGCCTCTTCTCTCACCTTTTGTACTGCTGATTTAATAGAAAATGCAATTTGGGTATCTGTAGATGTTCATATTTTGAACCGATAAACACATCTTTTTGTATGGTTTTTGACATCCTCAAAGTTTCAAGCATGTGTGGTATTTTAAAGCCTATCTGGAAAATCTACTGTTGGTATTTTCCTGTCAGAAAAGTGAGAATTTATTCACTTGAGACAAATTTCAGGCTATTCCATCCTGATAAACTCTTCACGATGGAAGGCACTGCTCTTTCTTTGACTTCTATTTGACAGCAACAAATAGAAATATCCAGAATAAATAACAGCTTTAACTTGAACAAGGTTCATTAAGCCATAACCTGTTTTTCAAGGAGAAGATTTAAATGCTTGCTGTAGTTCCCATCCAAATCCTGCTCTAGTTAATAAGACATAAACAGCCCTGAACTTGGCTTTCAGTCCTGAGAAGGAAGTGGGATCAAACTGATAGTGCTTCTAAACAGCATTTGCCAAGATATTCAGGGCTGCTTTAGAAGAGGGCAGTAGTTGCTAGTGTTCAAATTCTGTTCCCATGGAAGTCAATGGCTAAAGCCCTATCTCTCTTCAATCAGGCCCTGAATTTACTCTAAAAGTTCAGTGGAGGTGAAAGAGAGAGACTGGTTTTATGTCAATCAAACCTGTCGATATTGTTGGTGTTCCCTTAGGAGATCAGCTTCTCATGCTCCGCGACTTTAGATGGACAGACTGTGCAGACAGACAGCACTGAACTGCCAAAGGCTGTTCTATCACCAAAAGCAACAGTGGCATTTAAAATAGGACAAAACCTTTAGATGGAAGGAGATGGGGATAACAGTGCCCCCTTCTCAAATCTGACAGCCTCTTAGAAATGTTCCATCTCAGCAAAGCAACTTCAATTAAATCAGAGAATTCAACCAAAAAAGCAAACTTCTAGCTAGTTCTGAATGCATAGTTTCCTTATTCTTTCATTTATCAGAAGGCAGATACACTTGAGCTTCTACATATGCAAAAATGTATATATTCATGAGCATGTGCTTCATAAAGGAAGATGAAAGCTGTCATTTGCATTCAGTGAATCTTTTTCATTATTTCAGGTGCTCTGAAACTTTTTCTGTCATGAGTTACAGTGTAAAGCTTGTCCTCCACATCTTCCGACTCACAGTCATATACCATCATCTGTCCAGCAATGGCAAGAATTACATACATAAGAAAGTAATAACAAGACATATTTATGCATTTTAACTGCTTTCACTGTGAATATTTTTGAAGACAGAATATTTTTCAGCATGTCAGGAAGAGTTTAATCTCTTCTTCTCATCATTTTCAGAAATGACAGTAACATCCCCAATAGCCAGCCTAGCAACAAGTGCATTGTGAACATTCATGTGGGTCTTTAAACACCTTCATTTTGTTAATGTTAAGAAAAATTATGAGAAAGGCATTGGTATATCAATCAATGGTCAGTGCACAGTCAATGATCCTTTTCAAAGTATGTTTTTATGTGAAAGTTGGATTAATTTATTTCTTCAGCCTTGGCAAGTCCTCCTCCACCATAAAAAACAGAGCAGAGCAATAACCAAGTTCACAGTTACACCACACATCCAAACTGATCAAGCTTTGATAACTATTTGTCTTCTTAACACCCTTCCAAATTTTAAGTATTTTGATAACATTTTCATGTACAAATCACAAAGAATATCTGACTGAAACATCCATGCAAGAACCAACCCCTTTGTCTGCCACAGATCATTCATTTTTAGTCTTTAAGAAAAACTTCATCATACAGTAACATCAAAGCCACTTTGTAAGCAGACCTGTTTACTCATACAGTATTTCAGAGTGAGACAGGAGAGACACACAAGCTCTAGAAGCAAGGCATAACAGAGAAAGTTAAAGCTCTGATTCTACACCTGGGCACAGAGGGATATACCCAGCAGGACTACGGCCTTTACAGAATCCACAGAGTTTATTTAAAAAATAAATTTTGCTGTTGTAAGCTTTAAAATTGTAAAAGTTTCAGGACCCCATCAACAGAGTGACTCTCTGCTCTAGTGGGTCCACTGGCTTCTAGGAAAGGTCTGTCACGCAGTACTTATTCATTCCAAAGTCATAAAGAAAGGAAACTCGAACTCTAAGGACGATTAGAAAACATAACCATAGCTATCCTGTTCTTGGAAAATGAAGATGAAGAATTACAGAAGATGGTATGTAGTATGAAAGGACAAAAGGACATGGAAGGACAAAGCGTTAGCTGAGTAAGGAAACGGTAAGTAATGAAGCAAATGAACATATCATCCTATCCCACATGAAGTGCTTGACTTGTTGAAGGACAGAGCTGATAATTTTGTGGAGTAATAGATTTTGTCCCAGAAGTCCACAATACTGGATGTGATGTCACAGGACAGACTCTAACAGATGTATGTACAGGTATAATGAAAGTGCATTATTACATGTTTAAATGATTCATTGCCTCTCAGCGTTCTTGGAAGAGCCAGTGCTTCTACACAGGCCAAGCAATACAGAGCATATTTGTCCAGTAGGTTTACAGTTATATTTAACTACATGATATTCAGTGGACTTGTACAGTTGATTACGAAAGCAAAACAATGAGTTAATATTGCATTTTAGTTTCTACAACATACTACTTTCACAACATAATTATAGAAATTGGGGAAACAGCTTTACACAACAGAAAGTACCCCAAAGCAACAATTAAAAAGCAAACATCTGTTTGGCTGGCAAGAAAAAGAAAGTGATTTACTTTTGATAAACTGTATTGTAGCTTAAGTAATTATCTCTAGTTCACCTCTTTGTTTTGAGAAATGGGAAACAATCCTTTGATCTTTTTGTATAATTATTTCTAAAGAGCAAGAATATACTAGAAAAGGAAAATAAATCCCAGAGGAGAAATAGTGTGTCAAGCATAAACTTAATGTTTGTATTCTGTGAAACAGAAATTACTTAGAGCAGGTAGAATAGCTAACCGTACGCATAGGCTGGAGAAACAGCACGCCAACTGTGAAGTGTGGTCCGGATCTTGTTGCAATCGATGCAAACACTCCAGCTGCTACATAGGAAAGTTACACTTAATCATATTGTTGCAGAAGCTCCGATAAAGATTTGTTAAAGTAGATCAGAAGCTAGAGTCTCCTTTCTATGAGAAACCGCAGCATTCATTTTACAGTTTGTTTTTGTTTAAAAAACTACTTTAGTTTTTAAATTTTCAACAGAAGAGCAGATTGCGAGCGTCTGATTCAGGCCTATTAAAATGTTCCATTCCAATGTTGCTGATAAGGAGAAACTGTTATAACTCGATACATTATTTTATGGAGATAACGTATAGAAACAGATGCTTCAATATGGTACTGAAACTTAAATAAAATCAGTCAAAATAGTAAAGCTCAAATTCAGTATTAAAGCAGTTCTGAAATGTTGTAATATGAAGGCGTATTTTTATTTGAACAGACTCCATTTCTCAACCAACTCTAGTGCTGGTCTCTGTTGGAGAACATGAATGGATAAGGAGCAAATCTAGAATAGAATTAAGGAGTCCATTCATTAACTTTATTAACCAATAACTAATACAATAAAACACTGCACTTTAATGTTCAATTCTGCCCTTATTTTAAACAAAAGGCATGAATCAGAGCTCACAGAAGTTAGAGAGAGATTCTCAGTGAATCCAAAGCCACTCTATTGAAGCCTAATTTAAATCTGAAGTAACTGTGAGCAACAGCAGAGGTGGGCCCGTGAGTTTTGCCAGAGAAAGCAGCTTCCTCAAGCCTGATGATACAGGAAAGTTCTGCCCTATTGGAGGTCTCCGACATAAAGCTGAAAAACATCAGCTGTAGTTCATCCTTTGCGCCCAGTGCTAGGACAGCTCTTCAGAACCTTAAATTACTGGATGAAAAGGAAGTGCGGTCTTTGAGGAGTGATTTGTTTTGCAGTTTTTAAATTCCTCCAAGAACTTTTACAGCAAAAGAGGAGGCGCTTTTACCAAATGACTGTGCAATCAAGCCAACGAAATATGTGCATCAGTTTGCAGAAATAATTTCCCACACCGGTGCTTAGACCTGCATTTTCCATGACTTTCAGACAGGACCCATAACCAACTGAAATTTGGAACACATTGTTTTAATGTGCCAATTCTAGTTACAAAACACAGAATTTGGCTGGATTAACACCTCCTGCAAAAACCACTTCAATAGACTTCCTTGGATTCCTGCCTCACTGGAAGAGCCATGTACCAAAAAACTGAGACAGTATATTTTGAACGGGAGTATTGGTTACAAGTCATTCAAAGCACTTTGCATACTATCTGCGCGATAGATAATAAATAAACATTGAAACAAGTAGATATAAATTTTTGTTATTGTTGTTAAGTAACCAAAGCCCCACACTTGCTCAATCAGCACTGCTAAAAAGTGAATGCTTATGAAACCAACCCACCTTTCCATATTTGAAGAATTTTTGTGTGGAACTTATGTGCCACAGCTCCTCCGCATTTCTCTCATGCCAGAGCAACTAAGGAAGACACTGAAGGAAGAAGAGCCTACATAGCTCTTCTGGAAACTATGCAAGTAATCAGTAGTCTAGGATTCTGACTTCTATGATTTAAAAAAAAAAAGAAAAGAAAAAAAGTGGTTGTTTTTACCATTTTTATGCCATTGGCTTCTTGTACTATTACTGCCTCAGAGGCTTATTAGACTACACATGTTTGGGCGGGAGTTGATTCCTTCAAGTAAAATGAAAAAAAATGCCAAACTTAAAAAATAATCCTGAAAGCATTTTAACACATTTTACTGTTTCTCATTGTGAATTCCCAGACCATGAATTGCCACACAGTCACACACTTCTGCCATGTGTGACAAGGAACTAGAAGTGATCAGGTGAGTAATATCCAACCTAATATCCCAAGATCTACTGAAGTTGATGAGAACATTTTCAATACCTTTAATGGGTTTTAGCACAGGCTTCTAGCCTATGACTCGAACTGGAAGTAAATATGAAAGCAGTTATGCCGGAGTCTCTCTTATGACCTTTGTGTTGTCTCCCAGCATTTTTCTTTCAGTGCTGGCACTCAAAAATTACAGGCGCTAGTGTTTCATCAAGTCTTCCAACTTAAAGCTGCAATCCTGTCGCATTAGTAACAACATATAAAGAAAGTAAAGGCAACCACTAGCCTGCCTCAGGAACTAGTTTTCAGAAAAAAAACAGAGGGAGGTTCTGCAGTCTCACTGTGTTGCCTCTCATCCCACATAAGCATTAAAGCTGAAAATTCGTATGTTGCAGCAATGAACTAGAGGACAGGTCTGAGTTGTATCATGTTGAGGTTGTTCAGCCTGGAGAAGAGGAGGCTCTGGGGAGACCTTAGAGCAGCCTTCCAGTATGTGAAGGGGGCCTACATGAAAGCTGGAGAGGGAGTTTTTACAAGGACACGTAGTGATAGGAGAAGGGGCAATGGCTTTAAACTGAAAGAGGGTAGATTTAGATTAGATATAAGAAAGAAATTCTTTACTATGAGGGTGGTGAGGCACTGGAACAGGTTGCCCAGAGAACCTGTGGATGCCCCCTTCCTGGAAGTGTTCAAAGCCAGGTTGGATGGGGCTTGGAGCAACTGGGTCTAGTGGAAGGTGTCCCTCCCCCTGGCACGGGGTTGGAACTACATGATCTATAAGATTCCTTCCAACGCAAACCATTCTATGCTTCTGTTTTTAAACAAGCGGCACCCTGACTTTAGTGCATTTACTTCATACTGGTGTACCACTTGAATGTTCCTGTACCAACTTTTACACAGGTAAAAGCTGACTGAAAAAATCTCCTCCTCTAAATGTGAACCCAAACCTACTCTTTAAATCCCTTCTGAGACTCCCCTATGAGCTTTTAGGAAGATTGTACTTCATATACCTTTTTGCCCTCTCCCCTAATCTCAGAAGTTATTTTGTTTGGATGAAAATGGAGATCTTGTATTTCTTACTGTTCAATTATTAAGGAACAGCAACAGAGGCAGCTGCATCTGAGAGTCTCAGCAATTTTTAAATGATCTCATGTACCGTAATTTATAATGGAAAAATCAGGTGCAAATAGTGTGAGATGCCTTCTAGTTCCCCTCTAATGGAAATAAAATGAATCCCGGGTAATGGGTGACCCTACTTGCTTCTGTGGTCACCCATTTTACTTTTTAGTGTTCTTTTTAGTAGTCTCGGGAGAAAAGAGCAAATGCAAAGCTTTTATCCGAAGCTGCTTCTCAAAACAATAGCTCTGCTCTTCTGCTATATAATCTATTTTTACTATTCTCATAACCTAATGTTATTGATCACAGAGACTTTTCTATTGTCCCACCAAGAAAAACTTACTTGTACTGACAGTCCAGAGACAAAATGATTGGAATTTATGCTGTACAAAGAATTAATTCTGGTTCTGCTAATACAAGGTTATTTCATGTAGCTGATTAAGTATTTCTATCATTTAGTATTGAATTTGTTTATTTTAAATTTTATTTTATTAGATTATTTAATACTTTTTATTTAGTATTTATTTAGATAAGCCAGAACATTACCATCACATCATTCCTTGACTGTGTGACACTAACACTACAGAGAAAAGAAAATTCTTTTTAAACATACGTTTTCAATATAAACAAGGAAACCTGGCCAAATGTCTTACGTCAATACAATGATTTCTTTCCACCAGCATAACGATAATTGCTGTACACAGACATTCATTTCTGACTAATTAAGGTTGAGTCTTGGCATTCGCTGCTCACACTCCAACATATGTATACCATTTATGTCCAGAAGAGCTTATGCAACCCAGTGTTAAACGGCATAAGCAAAAAATGCTTGTTATGACCATTAGCTTATTTAATTCAGACGTACATGTTTAAATACTACATTCTGTTTACTGATTGTGGGGAAAGAAACATCTGTTGTGTCCTTGTGAATGGTCACTGCAGTAAAAAAGTGGCCATAGATATAACACTAACGTTATTTATAGCTCTACTCATAGCCTGTGAAAGAGTAGCAGGAGAAAACTCTTATAATAAGAAAAAAGATTTGGTTTTGGTAAAGCTGCCCTGTGCATGGTCAAAGCAGTAACATTACCTTCTTGGTATCAGAGCTGAAACAGCATATTCCTAAAAGTAATTATTAGTGTGGGTACATGAAATATTCCTGTGTAAATGAAAAAATTAACCCAATATTTAACAAGCTATCAATCTCTTCAACAGTTTAAAAATATTCAGAAATATTCAATTTTTTTTTCTCAGACTGCCTAATGAAAATTATTTTATTTAAATCAGTTCTAATTAATACACATTCCAACAACGACCACTGGGTGCAGCAGCAAAAACTCCAACCACTTACAATCTAAAACATAGCTGAGCAATCTAATTTTGCCACTACTGTGAGAAAGAAGGAAAAGCTGAAGGGAAAATTCTTTTTATTGTTATTGCCTTTCTTTCATTTTATTCTTTTGCATTCACTGAAAGACATAATTTGTATGCCCTAAAATGAGTGAGTTTGCTAGGAGCTAACACACAGCATCACCAGCTTCCTCACTTAAATGCAGAAACACCTTTAAAAAGTGGATTTGACCCTGACTGTGTCAGAACCATGGCCAGGCATAGGTTACACAGCAGAAAGCATTTACAAGATGGTGACTGACTAATTCTTAAAGGCAGGAGTTCATTTTGCTGTAGTAGAGAATATCCAAATCACACTAAACACCTTGGACAGGGTAATTACTGTGTACTGCAAAACCTCACTGCATGCTCTACCATCTTCTCCTGTAAACAGGCCCAAAGGGAGGGAGGGAATACTTTGGAAACAATATGTAAGTAAGGACACTGATACACTTTCCCTTTTTCTCTCTGGCAGAAGGGGTGAGCAGCATCTCAGAACATGGACCACTGACTATGCAGCACCCACAGGACACACCAAACCCCCTCCCCATAGCTCCAATTCAGAGTATCGGTTGCTCCTCATGGCAACTTCCAAGCCCTGAGTCTGCAAGACAGGCTTTTCTGGGTGCTACTGAACCGAACATCACTGCTCCCCTCATCAAGAGCCTGCAGGTAGGGAGCAAATGTGGTACTGGCATGTATGTGCCGGGAAAGGAAGCCAGGTTCTTGGGGGAAAAAAAATGTCCCAGTGACTATACTTCCTTGAAGGACCAGGCAGCAGCAAGCCCCTGAAGCATACCACTGCCTGGAGCTCCTGCCAGGACATGCAGGCTTTGCACCACCTTCAAGTAAGTCTTTGCCTTCAAAGCACAATTGTACCGGTGATCTCCATGGCAGAAAACTGCACAGTGGTTTCACGGGGAACTTTCCAGTAAGTCACCTATTTATGATACTTTATCCAAGGGAAAGACAAAAAGTGAAATTACAATTTTTTCCCAAGACAATTGAGGATTTCACACTTCACTCTTTTCAAAACGTGTTGATGACACCAACACTAAATCTGATGTGCTACAACATAAGGAAAATTCTAACCCTTGGAGCTTAAAAGCTTTTATTACCATCTGATACAATATCCTAGAATATTAAATAGATAACACTAAACCCTTCTGAAATTTTCAAGTGCAGAGCTCTGAGCTGAGGGTAGAGCAGGAAGCAAACTTACATATTAGAGACTGAGTGATAGCCTGATCTTCTTTAACTCTGTGTAATACATGTCTCAAAGGTTGTATGGAGGTCATGCTAGATCCTGCTTTGCCATGGGTCCAAAAGTTACAAAAGGAATGTGATATCAATGCTAAGCTCAGTAAAGTAAAAATCAGTCCCATACTCTGACTTGAAAATACTGGAATAGTAAGAACCAGAGCAAGCCAAGGACAACAAGGAAGAATAGCTGGAAAAGAAAAAAAACCCCATCTAGAAATAGGCAAACACCTTAAGAAAATGAAGAGAAAACCAGGCAGAGTAGGGAATACTTCTGAATTGCCTTTTAAAATGTTCTAGCTTCACACAAGAGCAAATGTAGTTCATGCCTTTACGTGTTTCCGGATTACAACTGAGGTCTTCACAAGTACAAACACCGTAACAAGAAAATGTTGTAATTGAAAAAGCAAATGGATGGGCTAAATGTCACTGCCTATAGCAAACAAAATGACAGAAGTTTAAAAAAATGTGGTTTCACCTGAAAACAGAGACTGAAGACCTGTTCTGTTGCACTATGAGGATTCCACTAAGACCGTAGATGATCTCAGAGTCATTGTATTGCATCAAAACATGAACGAAACAGTCACAAAAATACCAAGGCCCTATTATCAAAGTTGGTTTAAAAGCTTGTCTCAAAACTCTAAGGATGATCCAACACTCCTGTGCCACAGGAGATATAATTAGAGATAACCACATGAAAGATGAAAAAGCAAGGAACTTTCTTCCAGGTAAATTATGCTACGAGAAACAGTGATGTCAAAATCCAACCATTCTTTAAAGTTTTGTCCCGATTTGGGTGGGATCCTCCTTTGGTTTGCAGGCACGTGGATGCAGCCATGCCGGCCTGATGAGTTTGTGTGCAACTCCATCCAAAGCATGATTACAACTAAACAGCAGTATCAGAGTCGGGCCTGACAAAAGCCATCTCCAGCTGACACGAAGCAGCAATTTTCTTCCGTGCAAATGATTTCATGCATCAGCCAGCAGGGAGTGACAACATTCTGCCGCCAGTGACTAAGTGTACGACCTCCGGGCTGCAATTTCTACCAGCTTAATAAGAGTCCATTGCAAACATGATCATATTTTTCACTCTGCTGTTAACAGGGATGCTAATCTGGCTCTCAGTTTCCTGTCTGTCTTTTTTGGTTTTTCTTTTTGCCAGCTTTATTGCTTACAATGTAGTACTTCCCTGGAGACAGAGAACAAACTCTACTCCACTTTGCTAATAAAACTTCAAGACAACACTGCAGCGTAAGAATTGAAGGGGAACAACTTTTCTATTTTGAGGAATGTGGCAGGCCTAGCAGAGACCTCATGGCTTCCTTCTGCCGTGAGAAGGCCAGCTGAGTACTTTTTCTGCTGAACTTTGCAACCTGGTGAGAGACAAATGGAGTTAAGTGAGAGGGGGAAAGCCTCCTTTTCTTGAACGCTTTCTGATACAGAGATGGAAGAAAAATCCCACAGCCCTGAGGATGGTCAGAAGAGGAACAATGACATTTAAGTGAAGGGTAAGGTAACAACTGAGTAACAAAAGCACGTATACTACCCAAATTTTAAAATGTTCTCCAAACACTTCAGCTAGGATCTGCACACAAATAAAATCTGCATTTAATGAACCAAAACACACTGATATCACTATTAATGCTACAGGATTAACACAACAGTAGAATACTGTACTGCATTAGGAGACTGGTTGTAACTCTAAAACATGGGAGAAACTGGTTTATTTATACCTTTAATAGCAGCGTTGAGGAGAGGATTAATGGCAACCTAGATTTTATTCCAGCTGATTGTTGATCCTAAAAGGAGCTGCAATAAATGGTTAAAAATGCTGCCATTAAGCCACATTTGTTATTCCTGTGCAGTACAGTTCCACTTCTTCGCCTGTTACCAGCCGGGAGAACAGAGCCTCAGGCTCTAAAACTCAGCTCCAGATTGAGAAGGTCGAACTTCCAATACCGGAGATCAGATAACCAGTGATACTAAGACTCTATGCCAAGGGTGGAGGAAGCTTTATTGAATAGGCCAGCATGGACTTGATGGTGGAGCAGATGACAAATGTCAGATTTCTTTGTCTCCACCTCTGTCAGAGGTGTCCAGAGAACTGGACTACTTGGACATGTGCCATATAATTAATGTGCATCTATCAAATTGTGCATCCAGTGGGACAGAGTCGTATGAGATTTCCTGGAAACTTACTGGTCAGCTACAAGGTATGTGCACAGGGTTTTTAACTAGCCTGGACAGAACTGATTTGCTGGACAGAAATACAAGTACATGTGACATTGGATGCAATCACAGTGATCCAGGGCTCAGCCCAGACTGTTCGCACCGGACTGCTTTTGCCCCTGGATAAGCAAAGACGAAACTGCATTTGGGCAAAGCTCTTGCTTTTAGGGTGCCTTTGTGCCAATCCAGAATAATATTGAATTGCTTTACAATAGCAGAAGAAAAATACAGTTATTTGAAATGGTCAGCTTGGATCAAACTAGTTTGCTTTTATTACCAGCTTTTCATGTCTTACATAGCATATAAAATCCTGCTTCATAATTGCGTTGTAGAAGAGTCTTCTCATACTGAGCATATCTACATTATGCAACATGTAATAGTGTTGCAGGATTAGGGTATGAGCATGTTTATGCAGTTCTCAAGCTGTGTCATGCCATGCTCTTTCAAGGCAACTTCTGCTGCCACTTCTTGTATACTTGAAAAGTTTTTTAGTTTTTTTTATGGTTCTTATCACAGACATTGCAAACACCTCACAAGCACTAATGAATTCAGTCTCCCAGTAGGTAGTGAAGTATTTTCTTTGTTTCACAAAGTGATGAGCTGCAGCACAGGGATAATGCAAGTTGTCCAGCGTTAACACAGGCATCGAGTACAGATCTCCTGAGTTCTTGTGCAATATTTATTCACAAGATAACCCTCCTCGAAGAGTTCTGCCTAGGTGTCCTATTTTCTCAGCCTCATTTCCCACTTCACTCTATTTAAGGAAGGAACTCTTTCACCGATACCCGTTTGCAATGCCACCATCAACTCGCTAAAATGGTTCATCAGAAGACAGCTTGATCTACAGCGCTCACAAAAATTGAGCTTGTAATGGTAGTAAGGACTGGATGCCATTACAGGTGTACATATATACATTTCTCTGTGTGCCTTTGTGTCTCTGCACTTCACATATACACATACATGTATCTATATATGTGCATGTTAACAGGTATCTGTGGAAAGTTATGCAATACGGAACACCAGAACAGTCAAAGTGCAGTCATCTAAACCTTCAAATAAACCCATACTTCAAACAATACTGCAATATTTAGCTATTCCTAGCTCACACTCCTATATCCCTAAAGGGCAATGTCACCAAATAGGTTGTGCTCAAATCCCTGTCATCTTCATATAAAGCCAAAGACGATGTTATTGTGAAGACAGACAGAAATAAGTCTGTACTTGATAAAATTTAATTTAGCTAAATATAGACTTGTCCCTGTTTACTTTCAAGAAGTTTTGCAGCCTGATTTCAAGAACGGCAAAGTACAGTTGATTGTCCAAAATCTACCTACCTTCGCAAACCTCCAGGATTTTCCCACCACGTCCCTATGTCGAACAGTTTTAGGCACAAGTAAAGAGACAGTTCAAGGTACCATGGCCTTAGAGAATGGCACGCACAAATCTGAATGCCCACTTAAGAGAAACTTGCAGGGAAAACAGAACAGTCATATTCTTCCCTGCATTTATTGCCTCACTGCTCCGCAACCAATATTCTTTTTCATAAAGCCCAGAAGCCTGATGGCAAGGCCCACTTACATCCCCAGGTCTCACTCCACGTTTACTCTCAACGTTGCTTAGCTTGCACAGTGTGGCTCTGCCAACCCTGCTGAACACCATTTCCGTGGTCTCCTCTCCTCCGCGTGCGAAGTGAAAGCCCTCACTTCAACAACAATGTGCTGCCTCTGACAGAAAACAATGTTTGGGGAGCGAAGTCTTCCAGCAAAGCTGCTGACAGTATGACCTCAGTGGAAGCTGTGACTGTTCAACATCTTTTAAAATTAGAATAATGCCATGTAATTGCTTAATTGATGGATTTATCAGCCCAGATTTAGCCCCTGAAATATAAAAATGTAGGCTTCTGTTGTTTGCTTCCTTTTTGTTTTAAATGATTGATAATTATTTCACAAATGTCTTCCCCTGACATTTGATTTGCTAGATAATACATAAACATACAGTTTCTAATGGGTTTTCCGGCCTTTTAACCTAATTTCTTTTCTCATTACTTTTCATTTCATTGCCAGTTCTGATATAAAATCTATTTTCCACAAAATTTTTGCATGATTTGAAGCTCCCGCACTTCAATAATGTACAGCATGATACTTTAAAACAACAACAAAGCCAAGATGAATGATAGCAGAGAAGTGAAATCAACCCATATTTTTAACTTCTCTCTTTCATGTTGAACTGCTTCACACATGCTCTCTCCAAGATGGTTCCAAATTATGTTGGAAACCAATAATTATTTTGTGTATGTGAATTGGTAAAAAAAACCTACCACATGAAAACAGTTGTGTGAGGACAAAACAAGACTGTTCGGCATAAGCATACATATATCCTTCTGTCAAATACTGTTACTCTATTGTAAGGATTTATTTGCTAATGATTAGGGAGATCATGAAGATAATCATGAAGAAATAAAAATTACATCCTTTACATTTCTATAACACAGAGAGAGGGAATAATGGCTAAAATTTGAGGGACATATATGAGTGTGTATAAAACAACGACAAAAATCTCAGTGCTAAGGGAAGAGAAGTAGTAAGTATTCCAGTACACTCACTAATTTCAGTGTCAGTGACTAACAACATCCAGTGATTTATTTTCCACAACAGCATTTACACTCTTTGGAACAAAGCAGGTTGTAGTAGCAATTGTATCTTTTGGATTGTATTAATTTACTCAAATTTCCTCTGCATAAAGAATTAAACTGCTTTTTTTGGTCTTCCTCAGCCAATATAAATCCGCTGAAGTGAGTGGGACCATGTGATTACTGGTCTTATGGCACTCCATGTCCATCCACCACTCCATTCATAAATGTATGAAAATGTAGGTCAGCTTTCGAAGGAAAACTACTTAAAAGTTTAAAGGATCAATGCCCTTTTTTTCTTCTTTGACAGAATCCTACACAACGAGGAGTGAGACAAATTTTTTTTTCACTGAAGATTCTCAATATGCCACCTGTAGATCATCATTCTTTACACAAAGACCCACCAAGATTTCCTAGCACTACATTTAAACAAATTAAGCACGTTTTCATTTTGCTACATTATTCAAAGCATTGCTCCCATGCTCCAAGACTCAGAACAGAAGAAGTCTTCTGAAAGAGAAGTCTAAAAAGAACACATACAATCTGTTATTCAACCTATTTTTTTCGAAGGTGTGGCTGTGGGTAGAAAGGATAACGCAATAATGATCTTCAAGCAACAATACCTGTATTGTAAAATCGCTATTTATTCAGATGTCCTTTCCAGTGTAGCCTAAAGAAATAACCTGACATACTAACAGACAGGTTTCTATTTCAACAAAAAAGAAAAAAGAGAAGTCCTTAAGAAATAGCCTCTAAAAAACATGGTTTTGACTTTCCTCCTTGAATTCCCCTGACAAAAGTAATGAGTGAGGTGACAGGAAACCTGATATTAATTCTGCAAGTTCTAACTAGATGTGCAGGAGATCTAAGCCCACGGAATAGAGCTGGAATGCAGAGCAAATAGGCAATTATTCTGAGCAGAAGAATTCTGTGCCTGATGATGACTTGCCTGTCTCCGTTCTCCAGTGTTGGTTCTACAGAGACTGTAATCTTCTATGTTGATGCCTGTATTCAATCTTAATGCCTGATATTGAGTGATGGGAAGCTGTAGAGATTCTTGCAAGATTCATCGTTAATGGGTTTAACTCAATTGGCATGTCTGCCCGGGATATTTCATAAATACATAACCTACGCTACGTGATCGGAATAATTACTTAGAACCATGCTGAGCGCCCATCTCAACATGGCACTTTTTGTTCTACAACTTTTGCCACCTTCTGCTTTACCTTTAGTGACTCATCTTTTAAAAATAATAAATGCTGGTAAGAGGACATGCAATGATTTACCCCCTTTTGCATGCACTCACGTGCACTCTCACAGTTCCTGCCTAAGCAATCTGAGGTTCCGAATGAATTCATCTCTCGAAAAGCAAATTTTTGCCACATCCTGCTATGGCTACAGCTCTCCTTATGTACTGTCTGTGTGGAACATTCTGTACTGATGCTAGCTATACTCAGAAAAAGAAAACTGTCAGAAAGAAGACTAATGATTTTGCATTAAAAAATTTTGAGAAAGAAAAGAAAATCCTGCTGCATATGTGCTTTTCAAGTAGTTTAAAATTTATCCGGCTGTTTTCTTCCATTATTAATCTTCTGCCTCTTGGTCCTCTCTTTTCCAAATCCAACATCTGCTACCTTTGTTAGCATATGACATGCAGGAGATTTATTTGTCCGCAAGGCCTCTCCGTACATAATGCAATTGCTATGGTTTCTGACCTATCTGAACACTATCATTCGCAGTGGACTGCATTCATTTATATGAATGGACTTTCATGACAAGGATCTCAATGACCCACCAGTAGAAACATTCTTGGTATTTGCCTCTCTTGCATTATTGTAATAAAAAAAAACAGGAAAATGACATAGGGTCTACCCCAGGGGAGGGTGTTCCAATTTACTGTGCCAGGCGTCTGACCCGTGATTCAGACATGGTGACACCATGCATGGCTCCTTCCTCTAAACCTACCTTCTGTTTTTCTGTAGTCTTCTCAGTCACTTCAAAATTAAGGAAGCATACTGAATAAAATATTTGTTCAGATGTATAGGACTATTGCATGATGCAAAGTGTTCCCATTCAGTTTATACAAGAGTCCCATGGTTTTATTCAGTTTGCAACCTACTATTCTAATAGCAACCATGCTGTAAAATCACTACAATGCAACCTTCATATCCAATCCCATCACAACACGTGGCTAAAAATTATTTTCTGAAAGCTGGATCTCATCAGATCTTCGTATCAGAATTTCTGTGGCTTTTCTGGAGACCAATATGAACATGCGAACATTGGCCCCAGGAACTAAACAAGGCAAGGTCGACAAGTGGGAAGCGAGCAAAGCTGAACAAGGAAAACCACATGATCTTAGTTTTAAGATCAGACTGACAAAGCGTTGTGTTTCTTTTTAATAGCCATGCCTAGCTCATTCCCTTCAATTAGTAATTATTGAAACTTTAGTTTGGATTTTTAAAAAATCATATTACAAAGTAATTTAAGAATGGTTATTACCACTTAAGTCTTTCAGACATGCAATTATGCAAATCCACCAAGCACAATTCTGACTATATTTTCTTTACTTGGTTGAAATCACTGTTAGAAGAATGAATTTACGTAACAGCATCCGCTACTCCTCTTACAATTTGTATTTCCAAAATAAAGTGTGTGTAAGGTAACTTGTACAACGGTTTCACTATTCCTCATTTAAAATAGTTACCATTCCAGTTTTTAACTCCTTCTTTAGTAACGATGCAAATGCAGGACTAAGCATAAGCAAGGAATCAAGAATACAGTTTAGGATATTTGCCGGTACTGGTCTCATTTCCAAAGCACATGCCCTCTGAAATGTGCATACTTCATTTCAGATATAGCCAGGACATATATGCAGAGCTAGATACAATAAAAGTTCCTATTTTTGGAGTACAGTGAAAATGTGTATGTTCTACAAAACTCAAAGCATAAAACCAAAAATTAAAATATTCAGCTCAATACTCTGCTGACTCCCTCTTGCATTTCTCCTGAGCGGGGTATTTGAAGATTCTGGGCTTTTCAGTACTTTATCATATGGCAAGTTAACAAAATGTTCCTTCATCCTTACAGCCTTGTGCTCCAGCACATTTCATATCAGCTCTCACTTGGTAATCTCCTTCTGATCCAAGTTCCTACCAATCCAATTGTCCCTATTGCACTGAGTGACTCCATATTTGGTGACATCTTATTTTTGATTACACTTCTTTCTTAACTACCTAATTGGTTGACTTGAGTCTAACAGCACTCAAAAATTCAAAAGCAAAAATCTTGGCTAAACAGCTTCATGTTTCAATAACCCTATGATTCCACTTACAGAATAATGCAAAGAACCCCACCCCGCAAAAAAAACCCAACAATCTAAAGGCATGAATGGAACATTTTATTCCTATAATACTATGGCACACTAGGCTGAATATCCTATCATCACCCTCACCATTATTATGGGTTTGAACTACTGGAACACAAGGCAGTCCATTGCATTAGGTCCCCTACAAGCAACAAACAAAGCGTTTACTACTGAAGTACGAAACAAGAAACAGCAGAAACACAAGACAATATCTGGCATTGTTCTTTATGCTCAAATAATACAACTAATGTCAATTTTCTGGTAGCGTCATTGCAAATAGAGTTTTAAAGATGGACCAGGAGAACTGTCATGGGGACTTGCAGATGCTTCTGCATTCCAGATACATGCAACACAGAAAAATAACACAACTGCACATTTTACAGTAGAGATGGACTGAGAAAAATGTGTTACAGCCCAAATGAAAGTTAGTTCAAACTCACACTCAGGACCATTGAAATATCTGAAGTTTCACTGCTTGGTCGTAACACAGGAACTTTTTGTGATTTTCATTCAGGAGACAAATGCTATGAACTCACACCACTTTGGACAGAAAAGTAAATACTTGGGAATAAAATAAAATACTGCACTTTTGTCTGGTTCCAAGTTTTCCATTTGTTTTCAAATTTTCTGTCCTTGTTCTCAGTTTACTTTGTTATTTCAACTTTAAAGTTTCCTTCTCAATTTTAAATGGGAAAAAATCAGCACTTCTTTTAGAGGTTGTCAACTCTGAGTTCTGTAACTTGTGCCCTTGTCTAGAGATACCTAACTTCGACTCCAACTTCTCCTGCTTTGAGTGGCAAAATGAAAACTAGATCAAAAAAGCTGAAGTTCAGCATTGCTGTTGTTGACACTTTCTTTGCGAGTCCCTTTTCTCACCATTTTCTCCTAAGATGTTTCTTTTAGTTGTTCTCCGTGTTTTGATTAAAACATTTCATGTTTATGTATCTGACATATATTGTATTTTAGAGTTTCTTGGATATGGAAATACTGAAGTTGTGTTTTAACCCACCTTATTGAAACAAAATTCTGAAGTTATGAAACATTCCACAGAACAGCGTATCCATTTTTTGGCAGTTTGGAACTAACTCTGGCATTAAACTTGAACAAAGAACTGTCTGCCATTCACCATGTTTCTCTGGAAACAACAAAAGCAAAGTATTGCACACAGGTTCAAGGACGTAAATCCCACGTCCATATATCCTAACACTACCAACATTCAGAATGATTCAACAGTCAACTCCTGATTGTTTCAGATTTGTATAGTAAGAATCACAGAAATAAGAAAAGACTCAGTAGGTGATTATTCAATTTTTACCAGAACTGCTGGTAGCAGCGCGTGCATACTGCCTAGGAAAATACCAGGATAATATCTACACAATCTAAATCAGGGAGATGATACAATGAGCAATGCATACAGCCTCTGAACAGCACATCTGCACATAAATGAATTGAAAATAACACATATTCCATATAAACATTTCTTGCTCTTTTTTTGTTAACTCCTCTAAATTGACACATCTTACCCACACCGCAGCACAGCTGCTAAATTTGCAAAGATATTAACACCAAGAAATCCTACCTAGGTGTTTATTTCTGCTTGTAGCATGCATTTGGGAACTGTGAGAGAACGATGAGGCTGGGCTAGATCCAGATTTCTCTGAAGCCCATACATTTAGTGTATTGTTTCAACTGCTAGTAGTTAAAAAATCAGTTTCTTCAAAAATGAGGCTTGTGTCTTTTGCATTTTAAGCCACACTGCTAAATACATTTTTGGTTTTCAACTTCAGTGAAAAAAACTTGGATATGTAATAATAACCCTGAATATTCCTTACTGTTTACTCCACCTTCTGTAAGTGTGCTAAGCCAGTACTTACTGATTTGATACTGGTAAACAGGCACTGCCTACAGTATGACGTCTGGTGAATCAATCACTATTACCATAGCGCTACATCACAACTCAGTCCAAGGTTTTTGTGTTCACTGCACAAAGTAAATAATGTTTATTGCTGAGAAACTACCAACCTCAAGCCAAGTATGCTGTCTTATCGCATGTTTTATTATAGCGTGTGATACTAGACCATGCTCAGCGTGCTCATCCGCACACTGGCCTTCCGAGGGAGGACATGGGGGAATCTCATTCCTCTGACACAATGAACTGTAAGAGGGAGTCATTACAGCTAAGCCCATAGATTGTGCCATGCCATCGGCAGTTCAAACAATTTCTCATATTCTCCTGCATTCAGTATTTAGCCTTAACGTTGAACAAGTTACTTTTCTCTCTCACTGCTGACAGGTTAGCACCTTTCCAAACCACCTTTTCAGAGACCTGGCAAAACCAATGCTGCTGTTCCCCTTGCTCTGTGCAATCAGAACCAAACTTTTGTTGAAGAGAAACATGCTTAGACCACCAGCCCAATATTTAGTGTAGGCACCATCAATGAGCTCATTTTCTATAAAGTACAGTGCATGAGGGAGGCTTCTCAGGATGATTTCTCTAAGCAACACCTAATGCTACAATGATGACGGCTACCTGCTTCTGCCAGAGTCTGCCTAAATAAAACAAACTCAGCAGGTTTCACTAGGAACAATTGTTATATTTTGCACCTAGCAACATCGTGTTTCCTATAAAGTTTATATACACGCTTGCTGGGTGAAAACCCTCCTTAGGGTAGGCATCCTCTCTCCAGAGGCAGGGAAAATGAGGCAGAAGGAACTAAGCATACATGGAGAAAATGATGGAACCACACCAAGAACAAAGATGCCCTTTGACATCAGCTCTATGGTTCCTAAGCAAGATCTCATGGTTTTTGTGGAGGATTTGTTTCACCTTAAAACAGATGTGAGGATTATATAGACCTATACATGTGAGCTGGTCCTCTGAGATTCCTCTAGAATCAACTGAGAAACAAAAGAGCAGACACGACTTCAGACGTATAATCAACTTTAGGACAAGATGAAGCACAGATTGAAAATGCCTATTTCTTTCTGTTAACTGTGAGAGCAGACCAGGTCATGTAGTAGGATGTATGGTTCTACATTCAGCTTCTGGTGACTAAATTCAGTCTCTGGAGCCTGAAGATTATAATTGCTACTCATAGAGGTGCTTACCGAAATGGAGTGAGTTTTGATCTTTTCTAATCTTTCTGCCTGTCAACACTATAAAGACAGCAACACACTAAATATAATGTACTGATCATGTTAACAATATGTAGAACAGAAAAAAAGCACAGTTAAATCATAAAATCAGCTAATAAAGTAGGCAATAGCACTTTACATATGGAAGTCAGTGATTCTGATTAAGAAAATCTGAGTTTGTTGGCTACTTGCTGATGACATGGCAGGAGATGATGTCATCAATTTATATCAATGCAAAGGGTACCTTATGCTGCTGATATTATGTTAAGTGGTCCTACTGTAAACAGAATTCAGTTTCAAAAGCCAAAAGGAAAACCAACCGTGATCTTACACATTAAATGTATGTGTCTGTGTGTGCACGTGTGCATCCGTATGTTGGTGAGAGAGTGTGTATGTATGTGTATCGGTTCTCTTTAATATCAAGTGAAGCTCTTTATGCACAAGGACACCCACTTCTTCGTTCGTTATGCTACTGTTAGATTAATCTGTCTTTTAGCTGAACAGGTCTTATTTCTGACACGGTGATGGACAAATGTCAATGAGAATTCAAGGTGAAGGATTCCTTTCAGCCTTTCCTGTTGTGCAAAACAAAAAAGGCAATCTAATTATGAAGAGTTCGAGTACGATGTCAGTGTCTCTCTTTGACTTGTCTGTGGAAATTGTCCTCACCATACAGATGGATGAAAGACAAAAATAATGACAGAAATCAGCATCACCCAATTTTCTCTGCCTACAGAAGACATGCACTTTTGATTCACATCCCAGGCCCAGTTCTTATCTTCTTCACAATATTCAGTCCCTCCTTCTCTTAGCCATTCACTTTTTCTTATACCACATCAGTCTAGCACAGCAGATGCTTTCATTAAAAATGCTGAGAAATAGAGATGACTGCTGGTCTGGCCTGGAATTTGGAAAGAAACTCATTTTAAAATAAAAATGAATTTAAATGTCTCTGGATATGGCACTGCTGAAAGAAGCACTGCTGAAGCTCTCAATTTATTCCACCAAGAACTTTCAGGTTAATATATATTAATGTGCTTTTGGTAGGTCTGCAATGGAAGTTTGATTTGTTTCTCCTAGAAGCAATTCACATTTAAATTCCAAAGCTGTCGGCATCTGAAGAATGCTTAGGTTGACTTAATCAAGGCAAATCAAAATATACAGGGATTAAAAGAAGCCAACAGCCTACATACAGTCTATTTAGAGAAGTAGCCACTTGACAGCATTAAGGTGGAATAAAAAAAAGAAAACAAAAAAAAAACCTTTTAAAGCTTCGAAACATATTTTTAGACCCAGAAGGCCTGATCCTGATGTCTAACCAATGCAACCAACTACCTTCAGCATAAGAGCTGAGAGAGGAACAAAAGCGAAGAAACCTGTTTAAAAACTGTCTTCACATGCTCCTGATGCATTCACAAGCCTACTCTGACTCTTCTTTGAATTGAAGGAGATGCTGGAGAGGAAGCTGTAGCCAGAATTTCAGCCACAGTGGGCAAAAGTTGTGAACCAACAGCTCTTCATTGAGACTCTCTGTCACGATGGGAATCTCTGGCATACGCCTGTCAAAAGAGGCAAGGGAAAAGTCTAGCTGTGGGAGTGGAATGAGATGCTTAGCCACTACAACCACTAGTCATAATCACCATATGCAGAACACCCAACCAAGCAGCACTCCCTGGGGAAAGGAGTAAGCTGGCTTTTTCAAAGTTTGACTTGGGACCACTTTTTACAATCACATAAGAGGACTTCGCTGTCAACAAGGGAACCTCAAATCTGCTTATCTTATCCTCGGTTTCCTCATCATCATGCAGCTGCCCTTCCCAACCCCGGCCATTGATCTCATGGTAGTTCACAAATTTATGCACAACAGACAGCAACGTGTTAATAGGAAAAAGTGGCACGTTTCTAAGTGGTCTATTTTTGTTTCTGCATTTTTTTTTTTTTCTGGAAAAGCTAAAAATCCTATTAAAATAATTTGGCTGGCTTTCACTCTCTTCACTAATCAGACTGGCTAGCAAGCGACTTGTTGGTAGCAGAGAAATACCTGTCTTCCAGACTTTACTAGTAACACCAATTAACACAGCAGGAATTATAAATATTTCTACCATGCAAGGGATCATTGCAAGGCAGTGATCAACACTCTGTTGAGCAGGGTGAATAATGACTCGCAATACTTGTGTAAGTTTCTGCTCTCCAGCACTGGAAAAGAGAATAGGAGAAATGTATTTTTAGCCTATTTCAAGAAAGAACAGCTAAATTCTTAATGAAAAAAAAAATCCCCAAACTGTACTTGTCATAATGTGAAAATGCATGTGAGATGTAATGTCTATTAGCTTCTATTTAGCGTCTTCCTCACACCAGGGAACTTTATAATAAGAAGCAGCTGAGGAGAAATCAATGTTGGCCTCCATGGATGTTCTGTATTCATAGGGATGGCTCCTCTGATTGATTTGTTGGCAACATGAGATAAAAACAATTTAAATCAAAAAAAGAGTCTAATGAGAGCTAAAGCCTATACGAGAAAGAGTGGGAGACTAACACCAAAACAAGGAAGAGATCCCTAACAGTTCCTCTGACCTTGCTTTATTAAGGTTTTGTGTACCTGGACAAGGACAAGGGAAGGAGAATGGCTTCTCCCCTAAATTTGACCCCCCAAGGTAAAATAATCAGGTCAAAACACTTCAGGCATTGCAAAGTATGAGAGGAACTATTTGGCTGAAATAATAGCAGAAGCCATTTATTCTTCTCCAGTTTATAGACTAGACAGCCTTATTCTTATTTTTTTATGTTTATAATAATGTCTCCCTACTTGCACTGCTGCAAAGCCAATCCTCCAAGCTTCCACACAGCTCTACTGCGACAATGCAACAGTACAGAGTAGCTACAGGTCAATCCAGCACCTGATACTACCTTCAGAATATAGTCTCCCCCCAGAAAAGAAAATACTTCTCATAACTATTACAAAATATACGGAATGTCCTTTTCCTCTTCTACAGAGAGTTTTACACACTGTACTATATACATTTATGCTTCATAGCCACAGACACCTGTCTCAGCAAATGTCAAACAGGGAGCCTACTCCTGAAGGCAGCAGAGGGGGACCTGGAGCATTCACACAGGTACAGATGAATGAAGCTTGAAAATGCTATGAAATATAAATTACACTGTACGTACATTCAGCTCAGTGCCACTCTCCATGTAAAAAGCTAACTACATGCTCTTGGTGCGCAATCTTCTGATGCTTATATTCTTTCCAGTCGGTGATGTGCATCTGCACCACAGGTCTCTGCTGTATATCCTGATGGTGCCTAGTGCACAGAAATCCTGTTGAGATCAATGAAACTTGTATGCGTAGAAGGGGCAGGGAATGAGCAACAGAGATCCCCGAGGTAGATAAGTCTTAAAAATCAAGTTCAAGGAAGGTGAGTTTGCCCTGTGTGACTGCTAGAAGATTTATTTCAGGCTTTATACAATTCACTGAAACCCAAAAATAGGTCTGGGGTTTTACTTACTGCCGTTGCTTTTTAAAGCAGCACTGAATTAATTGTATTTGGAGGCAGATCATGCAGTTCTGTACACTGTCCAACAAAGAGCAGCAACTATTGTCATCCAGCACAGATACAGAGTCAGGATATAGATGCACTGAGGTGTAAAAATTCCAAATCGAGTGGGAGTCTCCAGCCTAATGTATAGCTGTGCACTTAGTCTGAAGTGCTTTTGGCAGAAAAGAATCAAGACATAACACTTAGGCTTAACAGTAGAGTACTTACTCTTGTCTTTTGTCTCCTGGTGGTGGTTAAGTGGCAGAACAGAGTTGGTTATAATGCAAAGTGCTTTCATCCATACAGGATTACGCGCTGCTCTCTTCCTCAAGATTTCCATTTGTGTGCACTCCAGGATCAAGTGTATTTTCCCAATACATGACAGAATTATCAGGGAAACTGAGCTCTCATAAGGCTTCACACCTTATCACCACTGAGCACATACTAGTACTTCATACAGACTTCCCTGGATCACAGCTGCTATAAAACACAGCAAACTGAAGGACACCAAGATTAGGCCATTGGCTAAAAACAACACCAGAACAGAGTAGAAAGTTTGCTTTAAAGATTATCTGCTTATGTGAGTCGCTTTTCTCAAAGCTTTGCAGTTAGATGTTTTCTTCCTTCTAAGTTAGTACATGCCAGTTAACATCACAGTCTCTGCAGCTCATCCCCTGTAACTCACCACTATAATCAAATGTTAACATGAATGACCCAGAAAGCATGCAATCACTCAGCATCGACACAAAACTACCTCTGTCAGGCCACACGGGTTTACAAGGTACAAAAGAGCTTTTTGCTGTGAAGGACAGATATTCCAGCAAACACACTCTGCTAAACATCCACCTACAAAACTTAAAGCTCTTCATCACACAGCTCTGATCATGCAAGTATTCCCAAACTAAAAAATAATATGCCCTTCTATTTTATGCTCTGCAGAATGCTTCCACATATTGTTAGTCCATTCCACTGGAGCGTACATCCACTCAGCTCTATTTTTTTCTTCATTTTATGATTTAGTGCACTCCTTACATTTTTAAGTTCATAAATTTTTTTTTTAAAGTAATCTTCTCCCTTCAGAATGAGGAATCGCTGCCTGTTTTGTTTTTGATGAAGTATGCCAGCTGCCATGCACTACACAGGGCCTTCTCTGTTACCAGTTCAGTTTCACCACAGGGCATCAGTTTGCAACTGTTTCAGCAGTCCACTAAATCCTAAGAGTAATCACATGTTCCTACCAAACTGCCGAAACTTATCAACCAACCAATGCAAATAAATGCGTACTTTCAAGGTACTTTCAAGAACATGTTCAGCTGAGCGTAAGGCTTGTGCTATAATTCTATCCCATCCAGGTTACTAGCACAGCAACCAGCACTTTGTCATCTGAGCATATAATGCATGAAATGCGGAAATCTGGAACCCACAGCAGGGAATGCCAGGGGCCACTTCCCCGTGTCACGGTCTGGAGTATTAGGAAACATTTCAGGAAAAATTTCAATCCTCTGTCAATCATCTGCATAGCAAAATGCATCATTGTACACAGAGGAGAGACAGCCTTCCTCACTCATGGATGCCCACCTTGGCTTATGGATACCCACAAGTGGTTACGGAGGATACAAGAGGTGTTTGTATCTCCCATAAGCGTGAACTTCCCATCCTGCATGGAGAGTGCAGAGTCATTAGTCTTAATGATTCAGTCATCTCACCTGGGGATACATCTGGTCATGACTGCTAGGCAAACCTTGGGAGTTCAATTCCCGGCATTGGCAGCTCAATTTATTTACATAGAGATGATGAAAAATCAGCTCGACAATGTAATACAAACCAATAAATCACATATCCAGATATAGCTGTCTGCCATAAATAAAAACACCCCAATAAAAAACAGTGAAATACATTTTAAAAAGAAATGTTCCAAAAAGCATAGGACCCAACCACTTCCACTAAAATCAGTTCTCTCTAACCTCAAGATGTATACTCTATTTTGAGGGCCAGTCACTAGAGCTTAGGAGGATTACAAACATTTGTTCTGGTCTCAGAATTATGGCCCAGGTTTAGAAACCTGAAGATCTGGGTTCTGTTTCTGTCTAGCCCTCAGAGAGTCTTGTTGGGAGGTTTTCACACTGACTACACTGCAACTGTCTCTGCAACTCAGTGGGGAAAAATCAGGGCTTCAGCTCCCCATACATTTCACATGGAGAGCAGGAGTCTTCGGGAGGCCAAGTCAACTCATCTGAGCAGGATGCTGAGTACAAAAGGTATCAAGCACGCCTACCCTTCACCTCACTGTATCTACTCCTCAGTATCTTTACTGGGGAAACTGGGATGTTTTCCTCATATACAGGAAGGAAGCTAAAATAATTGGTATCTGGAAAACATTACTTTGAATACTGCTGACAGAAACCAGACTTCTTAATCTGTTGAGAGGATATGACAGAGAAGAGAACGTAGCATCCCTGTGCTGGTCCTAAACATGAACAACTTTGTATCCTCAGGCATGAGGAAAGAAAGGGGTAGCTGTAGTAGTAGCCTGCCAGTCAGGAACCCTCACAAGTCTTGTCCCCAGTAATGGCCAGATTTTCATAGAGTTCCACTTTACAAAATTAGCTAGATGAAGATTAGGTTTTTAGAAGTGCTCTGTCCCTTCTAACACCCATGTTGACATTTAAGACTGTATACTTCAAGGATCTGAAATGTTGGGTATTTATATTTGTGCTCAGATGAAACCTGAACTCTGAACAAAACATGTTCTATATCTTCAGTAAGCATCACAGTAGCTCAAGCTCAAACTCAAAAAAATAAAATCCACTTGCCATTCATTGATCACCTAGAAGAAGAGAAAATCCTTCGAAGTCATGTAAAATTTTCAGCTTAAAGCACTGACTTCTTTTGCACCAACCTTGTAGACATCTAAAACATGATTTCTTTACATCGTATGAACAAGATGTTCAGGGATTTAGTGAGAGCAGCATGTGTGCATTTTGTTCTACTCCCTCTGCCAACCTTCCCCTCTAAACACATAACCAGGTCTAAAGGATGATTAAATAGGTAATGGAATGAGGCATAATGTGACATCTTACTGAAAGAGAAGAGGGCAAACACAAGTATTTAAGCCTTTCTTCTAGCTTGTGATAGATAAAGCAAGCACCATTCTGTAGAATAGTCTTCATGTTACTTTAAATATCCTGTGCATCTCGCATAAAGCTTTTGTGTAAAATTCTTCCCTGCATATATAGAAATGAATCATATCACATTATAGCTGGCTACGCATTCTTCCCTGAGCACACTATGTTTTAAATTGCAAAATCCATTTTTATTTTCTTTTTCATTTGTCACCTCACCACTGGAAAGAAGGTTTCCTGGAGCGTATTCCATTGCATGTCTGACAATATCAAGTCTGTCTTCGATACATTAGTATAAAAAATTGAGGATAAATGATTACATTTACATGAGGTAAATGAACAAGTACGGGAGACAGAAAGCCTACAAGATTCATTGTATCTTCTGCTACAAACCTCCAAGAATCTTGATTAGAATACAGATTAAAAAAATAAGCAGTTAGGAGGGAAATAACTCATTTTTTAGTACTCTGATAATTTTCAGATAATTTCATGAATATTTGGATAAATAAGCCAGATATGAACATCTCTTCTCTCTTATCTGCCATCTCAGAATACAGGAACACGCTGCACAGTGTTGGCCTCTCTCTGTCCTTACTGTAAGTCAGCCACTTGGAGATGAGGCACTGATGGATTTTACCTCTGAGGCACTCTCCTCTCTAATTCTGAATTACTACACCATCCCAATCAATGTATACGTTCACAACATGCTAATGCAATAAAGCATTAACACTGGTGCAAGCACAGTATAACGCTTTATGTCACACACGTGTGCTTGGAAAAAAGAGGAAAGAAGAAAATACTTGTAAAACATGTATAAAGCAGAAAGGCTGAGCATCCTCTGCAGGACTAAAACACTCTTCAGGATACTAAGGGAAAATCCGTAAATATTTAACACTGCTACAAGCAGAAGGATTAACAGAGTAGAGCTCTTTGATCAATACTTGCAGCATCATCTATTATTTCCAACAGGCATGAACAGCAAAATGCTATTTATTGACTAAAGTACGCCACACATCATTGAAGTTTAATACGAGGGGACATGAATTCTCTCTTGATCAGGAGTAAGCCACTGAACTGACCGTAGCCTAATCAACCATTTCTTGCACTGCAGTAGCACTTGATGGTTCCCAGCCTCATTTCTCTGGGAGCTTTCCAAACCATACACAAATCCAGTCTCTGACATCAAGAGATTAAAGCATTAGATAATTTAAGATGAAATTAAATAAAGGTGGTGCAACAGAACAAATGGAAGTATGAGCAGTGACAGGGTAAAAAGCATAAAATAACTTCAGTTCATAGACTAATTAGGTGTTCCATTAGTAGTTCTGACTAGGAAACATTTTTGTTTTATTTTTCTAGCTTATAAAGCATTTTGGTAGCTTTTGTAGTTTCATTTTATGCAATGCCATGCAAGCTGAAAAGGAACAGCAAAGGCGAATACAGCAGCCAGACAGAACTTAGTGCTTGTTGTGGCAAACCAGAAACCACCCGATCAGACCAATGCCCAGCACACCCCAGACAACACTCTGTATCCACTACATAAAAAGAAAGTTCAAGAAAGCAAACTGTAGACACCCGTGAAATGAATGGCCTGCAAGAAAACATTATTTGCCTTGTCATTCTGAGTCTCTTAAGATATATTGCAGGATTCTCACTCATTAATCTCCCTGGAATACATATGAAATTACCTGGCACTACTTGGGAAAAATCAACCTGTGAACCTAACTCTGCTCTTTTAAATTTCACATTCTTCTGGTAGCTGAAATTCCTTGAAACAAATGGTATGGTTCCCACCCTTCATGCAAAACCCTGCTGCCCATGTGACTGAAAGAAAAGCACAAACAAGGAATCTCACATCAGTCCTTCCTATCGCTAAGACCTTTTGAAGAGAAATTGTTGCAGTCCACTGTCCTCAAAGTCTGCTCTCAGTCTTCACTTTTTCTGTTGTAACATGCAATTTTTGTTTTATTTCCATAAAAGCTTGGACTAGATACTACACCAGATGAAACACAGTAATAATACAAGTGCATTACTATAAAGACCAGCAACATATACACGGGCAACAAAGACAACAGATTCAGAGTCCATGTAAATCTCTTTTTCTCTCAATGTTGAACAGGGACAAATTAATCCCACGACAGTCTGCACCTGAGAATTGTGCTTACCTGCCACTGAAGAGACCACACTCTCCTTGAAGTGCGAGGGAAGGACTTCCAGCGCACGCAAGCTCAGCTGCCTTCAGACCCACAACCTCCCAGGGCTCAGCTATGTTTCCCGTAGTTCATAACACCACTGAATTCAAACCTATGCTGCTTATTTGGAACTCAGAAATCTGAATAAATTGAAGTAACTTTTGCTCAGAAGGGAACTCGCTCAATTTTCCCTTCACAGCTGCATATTCTGTTAGTCAGTTTCAAGGCAGCCAAAGTGACTGAACACGTCTGACCTAATCTTTTTAAAGGGCTCATATATTGCTTTCAATCTCTTCCTCGCCGACTGACATTGTATCATATCCTGGAAGCAAAGAGGAGCTTCCCATGTAAAGTCTGAATAAACTTCTCCAGAAAGTGTATTTCAACTCCTATTTCTAAGAAGGAAAAAGGTTCATCAAGTAGACTAGTGCTATGTACTTTACTTTTTAATTTCATTTATCATATACCTCTCATGCAGCTTCCAAGTGATACAAAAGCTAAATGCGAAAGTCCAAAGAAATCAGGTAGATACAACCATATACCACCTTACATAAACTGTCATTTTTTTCTCGGAATGATTCTTGAAGACAATTCCTTAAATTACCTTTTTATACTTTTTTCTTTTCAGATATGGACCTCCTTTTCCTTTCAGAGCATTTTGAGTTTTCTTCTGCAGCTATAAGCTTTTCTTATGATTCATCAAGACTTATGATAACACTTTATGACTGCTTTTAACAATCACACATAATCCTAAACAGCTATGAGGTATTTCAGGGAACAAATTTCAGCAGTCACTGAAGTAAGAAGTCACAAATTTTAAAAGGTTGCCACCTCAAACTGTTTTTTAAAGCTGGTTTAAGAAACACAAACAGCTCCACAATGCTAAAAAAAATGAAACCAAACCAAACAGTGCAATTATTGAAAGTACTGGTAGAGAAAAAGAAATCACAAACTGAATAAAATTTGAAAACCAAAACCTTTTCCAGCGTACAAGAACCCTTTAGGGCATCTGAGCAAATGATGGATATTCTCTTGGCTGATAACAGTACTGATGCAAAGAATGCATGGTATATACAAATTATGAGAAGTGAGTAAAAAAGGATGAAGAGAAGAGGATGTATGCACTCGGAGAGGAACAAAGACATCAAGAGTAAGAAAAAATATCCTGGAGGAAATATCTAATGGCACCAAAGAGGTGACTCAGAGATACTCAGAGAAACAGATGACTGCGTATGCTGAGGCAGGTGGCTAAAGACAGACCACAGGTATACATTCAGTACATAAAAAACTAAGGAAAAAAGGGAAACAGTCATATCAATGAACCTCCTTGCCACAAAACCTTTTCCCACCTTTTCTCCTTTTTAATGCAAACATAAATGTGTGTAAGGAATTTTAATGAGATGTACACTTTAAATGTATTAAAATGAATTATGCAGGAAAGCAGCAGGAGAGCAACAGATGTACAGATTCAAGGGTGACATGCTTAGTTTCACTTGATGAATGTTTGTTTTGTTGTTTCAAAAAATTAATGTAATGAAATATTTAAAGTGAACAAGAAACTTTAAAATTGACTTGGGGATGGATTACTTCCTTACAAGGACAGGGTTTTATTAAGGAAAATATGCTGCTGGCATCTTAATCAGCAATCTATGAACACCCATTATATACTCTGGACATTTTAGGAATGTCTTACAGACAGTGTGTTTTGGAACCACGGTAAAACACCTCTTATGGACCATGAGGTCAGCGAACCAAGTCTTCACAGGAAACTTACAGGATGGTATTTCTAATGAAAAAGATGGTGACAAGATAATTTTCAAAAACGTCCAAAGGCTGACAGAAGACCAAGGCTGTCCCTTGGTCAAAAAAAAACTATGTACCACTGCTTTTACCTATACTGAATAGAGACAGCAATAATTCCAGAACACCATTAACATTTAATTATCTTCCATCCAGGTCCTTAAACAGATGAAGGAATTAGAAAATCATGAGAATCCCTCCATCTCGTATTTCTGTTCTTAAAAGTGTCTGTTCTCTTATCTTGAGCATTTTCTGACGTTTCTTTTAAGCAGCAGAACTTCAGGTGGTCTTTACTTTGGAAAACTACCACCAGATATTTAAATTCAGACATCAAAACCAAAAGGACATCTGAAAACCAAACAAGAGACTCTCTGCCGAAGCTCTTCAGCTTTCATTGGCAAGAGTTATGAGGGAGTCAGATACGTATGCTTGATTCCCCACTGCAGCCTGTACAGCATACAGAGAAGAAGCAAGAACTAAGCCTCCGATTCCCTAGCCCGAGGTCAAATCCCAGAATTGTAAATAAGAGTGAGGTTGTAATGCCCAATGGAAAGTGATTGTGAATGAAGTAACAAACAGGAATTACTAACCCTGCCCACAGAGCCTCAGGGCATCAGAAAATCTTTATTATTTTCGAAGAGCAAGAATGTTCTTGAGAATATCCAGCCCCTCCTCCATGAGAAAATTTTTCATGAACCAACTAAAGAAGAACAGAGGAGGTTATGATGACACAACTTGCATGCCGAGCCTTTGAAATGATAGCCTCGTGAGAAAGAACATGAATCAGAACGATTCTTTGATTTTTCCTTTTTAAAAAAATAGCACAACACAATACAAAAACCTCACATTGTCCAGTCCTATGCTCTTTACCATTAGAATGGTTAGTAGCCAAGAAATGCAAACTAACCACGTATGAATGATACAGTTGCAAGGTTGTTCTGCAAAAACAAAAGAACTTTTTGTGGCCTGATAATGTTCCCTGACTCTAATTCATCTATGAACAGATCACTGTCAGTAAGAGCCGCAGCAATGAAAAACCTTCTGTGTAAAAACATCTAGATTGCATAATATGTGGAAATTGTATTATTTTTACAACAATTTAACCTCAAGCCTTATCTGTGTATCTGACAGACACCCCCCCTCCTCTCAATATCTTGAGCCCCTATATACAGGACCCACAAGCAGAACACATTTGGTGTGTTTAGTGGACTTTACCAAAGTGTATTTTAGTTTCATGAAAATTCAATTATACAAGAGAGTGCAATTATCTGTTTACTGGCAAACAGGCAGTCCACATTAGTTCAGCTCTGCTTTGCTGAACTGTGTTCAACTGCTCAAAGCATTCAAATGTTTCATTACGAGAGTTCATCAGACACTCCTGGCTCCAGCACCACGGCATAGAAAATGGGATGCGCAATGCCCATTGCTCTCCACATCTTGGCTGTTGCTTTCTAAAAGCTGCCCCTGCTCTCTACAGAAATTGTTTACAGGTATATCAAAGGTTAGGGTAGCTTCATGTATACATGGTTTGCACTATCCACATCTTATCTAGGCTCTCCCTCCCTCTCTTTTTCTAGCATGGAAAATTGAAAATTACTGTAGTGGTTTTGCTTTTGCCTCACTTCAGCCATAATGCCTAAAAAATCAACAGTGACAGTATTTTATACTATAGGAACCGCATGCAGCCTTACATCCTGGTGTAACTTCCCACCAGCACACATGAAGCCACCCTTTCCCTGCATGGCTGAGCTGGCATCCACACGCTGATGGCACAAGATACATCTGATTGAATTGCCATTTAAACCTGAAACTCCTGATCGAGACAAAAAATGCCTTGATCCTGGGAAGTGTTTCAAGTGAGCTGTCCCCCTTTCTGATGCAGACAGATCTCAGATCTGAAATGTCATGCACAATTACCCTAGAGTCTTTGACTCCAAGTCTCCAAATAACTGCCAGCACTATGCAGGCTCTCCTCTCCCCTTCCCCTGGCAACTTTCAGGATTTGATTTTAGTGATGCACAAAATTTGTCCTTAAGAAGTATTGGCTAAAATGAGAGCCGTGACTTAAGACAGAAAAAAAATACAACACTTATTCTCACAGATTAAGCAGCAGAATATAAAGTATTAGGAAACAAATAATAAGAATGCCTCATTATGCAGGCAATCTAAAGATTTCCAGTCTACATTTTATTCAATCCATGTTTGGGACTTCTCTAATTAGGACAAAACCTCCCTCTTTGTGATGGTGGAGCACGCAGACACCGGTGTTGGGAATCAGGTTTGTACTGTGATTCAGTATTACAACTGTGTATTACAATTGCTGTATCATGCTTGTGTTGTGATTTCCATATACTGCTACATCACTCTTCTAAATCAAAATCCCACATTACATCAAATATCTTCAAATACATAAATTTCCTGTTAAAACATTAAGCCCTCCTGCTGCCTCAGACGTGTTGGACAGAGCACAGCCTGTAGCTCAGGACTGGCAGCTGCTCATTCTCCTTGGTGCTACAGGGACGAGGACGTCGGTGAGTTGTGGGCCAGCAGCAGGGGTCTATGTTTCTAAGGGACCCAGAAAGTAAGGCAGTGAGGTGGCCCATGATATCAAGAGGCCGCCTTGATGGCCACACACATGGGCCACCAGCACACTGGCCATCGGAGCAGTCTTCTGATGCTCCACGTCTCCAAGGAGATCCAGACAAGCAGAGGCTGCTGTCCTTCGGGTGGCGTGCTGAAGAGGCACTTCACTGAGCCATGAACTGCATCATTCGGCCTAGCAGGGAAAGGCAACGGATTAAGAAGAGGAACATCTGGGATGACATCTTTGGCACGAGTCATCACCAGTCCTGGCGTAAATGATGATGGGGTGGAGCCCAAAGAGCAAAGTGACATAGCCGAATCCATGGAGGTGGGCCCACCGGCATCCTCTATAGGCATATGTTCTCACTCTCACTGTGCCCAGGCAAGAAGGCTGGTTATTCATGTGATGAATGTATTCAGCTCACTGTGCGACAGCAGTGATCACTAGTGCTGGTCTGAGATGGGGGTAAAAAATCACCAGCCAACACCCCCTCCTCCTTGGAAGCAGGCTCAGAGGAGATGGGCACAGGTGAGATATGTGCTCATGAAGCTTGCGGAAGAATATAGTGGGTGACCACTGCCTTGTAAAGAAAGCTGAGAAAACTGAGCTCAACACAAAGGGCTCCGTAAAGTGGCATTTGTTTTAGGTAAAGAGCACTATCAGTTAAGTGGATCACCTGTTTGTGTAAACGGACTTCCCTGAGTTAATCCAAAAGATGTGAATGTCCTCCTGAGCTGGCCAGACCAGCATGGAAGAAGTGTCTACAAGACTCAGGTCCACATAAAGTATAAAAACTGGACAACTAATACAACAAACTTGGAAAAGGGCAATAGGTTTGAGCGGGTTTCAAGGCACATATTCCTTTCCAGTGACCAGGGATGCTCAGCATCATGATGGTGAAGCATACAGAGACCAGTCCCGGGAATCACATTTCTACTGTGATTCCACTGTATTTAACAATTGTTGTATCATGCTTGTGTTGTAGTTTCAGCATATTGCCGTATTGCTGTTCTAAATCACTATCTCACATAATGTCAAACATCTTAAAATAAGTAAATCTGGTATTAAAACATTGAACTCCTCTTGTGTGAAGTATCTGCAGGAACCTGGTCAGGGACTATTGGACTCTGACAATCAGAAAGAATCTCAGGAGAAAAAATGTTTCCCGTGGGATGTTAAAATTATACTAACAATCTAGCATGCAGAGACTCCAAACTTGCCCCTTTTTATTTTTATACAATGAAAAAAATCCAATAATCATAACAAAGAACATAAAGAGAGTAGATTAGAATCTACTCTCTAAATCAAGCAGTAACAGGCATGGGAAAGCAGTGATGATACTGTTAAGTGCCTGTTCCCCAGCATCCTCTTCCTGTGAGCTCACAAGCCCAAAGACATTCTCAGAGCTGTCATCTCACTGTGCATGGAAATGAGCACCCAATGCTAAGGCAAATACTGAGGGGGAGGCATTAGAAAAAAAAAAAAAAAAGGAGGGGAAGAAGTCTTTTAACCAGGAAATTAAAACCAGGATCTAACAAAAGCCTTAAGGTTGTTTCTAATTTTGGCAAAGGAGGAGACTCCGCATCTTAAAGACTGTCTTTTTGTTCGGAATAGAGCTTTGAGATTTCCAAACAGGCAATAACCAGTGGAAAGACGTCAACACACAGAAAAAAGAATGAAATTGAAGACAAAATAGCAAAAGAAAAGTCTATCAGGATGTTGAATGCAAGGGAATGTGCTGAGAATTGGCTGTTCTTAAGACTGACGCAACTTTTAAAAGCTAGTACGGAAGAGGAGGAACTGCTTTAAAAGTTGATAGATGCTTTACAGTTCTTAACAAGAGAAAACAGGAAATACCTAAGGAATTGTTATTTTGGTTTTGGCAGATATCTGGGACAGACCTTTAAATTGCCACAGGAGCAAAAGGATATCCTCTTTGAAAGGAACAAGAGTCCTTTTTTAAGAGCTAAGCTCAATTGCAGAAGCACGTAAAAACGAACTGATGCATGTGACTGTTAACATCCATGGCTCAATTCCCCATCCCCATCATCCCCGGAGATCTAATTCCAAGAGACAGGTATTTCAGCACAAAAGCACATGCCAACAAATTAAAAGCTGTATCCAGATGGACGATGCAGGCAGCAATGGTCTCAAAAATTGACACACAATGCTAAAATATCAGAAAACTGAATGGCTTAAAAAGGATTACCTAGGAAAACAGTTTTATAACCTCTAAAACCAAAATAAAACCCACCAAAACACAATCTGACTTTAAGAAGAGTTAATGAGCTTGAGTTAAGATATAGGATTAAACCCTAGATTTCTTTGAGATCTGCTAGAAAAAAAGTATATAGAAAAGCTATGTATTAATTACAGATTAACAAATCTTCCCTTCTTTGGTCTCACCTTCCCTGTCATAAAGCATGGCCGAAGATTACTCGGTATATTACTCTGTGAGTTAATTCATTTGTGAGATGCTCAAGTATTAGGGACATTGAATGGAATGGAAATAGATATGTATATTGAACAAACAAAAATGTCCAGAGCATTCAAAGTATAAAAAGAACAGAACTGGTTTTTAATGTAACTGGATGTAAATATGCCTCTAGAAATTTGGTGACTCAGAGGAGTTCTTATTTTGTTCAAATAATTCAGATAAATTGATTTTGATCTATCCAAAATTATTAACTTTCATTTGTCTTTAAGAGAAAGATTCAAAACCATCATTCAAAACCTCAGCAGATGTTAGAAAATGAACTTTGGTCTCTCACTCAGCTGCTCCTCTACTCTTTAAACCGAAGGTTCAGACTTGGGAGACCACTGCTGTCCAGGACAAAAATCAAGCATGTTCTTAAAATTTGAGTAAGAGTTATTTAAATATGAGCTAGGAAACTTTTCTCAATCAAGGTCATCAACAACATCTCAGGAGGGAAAACCCCCCAAACATATATATATATATATATATTTATTTATACATACACACAATCCTGTGAGAATCAGCTTTGATGAAAAATGGGCTTGCCAACAATTCTGGCATGACAGGGGGACCACAGCTCAAATTTTCCCAGATTGTTAGACTGTATCTTCATCTACAAAAATCAACAATGTAAGGCGTACTCAAGTCAACATCTTTCACACGTATCAGAGCTCAAAAAGCCCAAGCAAAACAGACAAAGCAAGACGAGTAGCTGTCATACAGATTTAGCTCCAATGATACAAACTTGGTATCAAAAGAGATTATCGGACAACAGAAGGTTTCTCCTGTCTAATCTGTCACAGCGTAAAACATTAAGCAATTCTGACTCTGCACTGAGAAAAGCACAGCAAGGGATAGGCTGTAGGTCCAAGCCACTGGTGCCCAGTCTGCCTGCCAAGGGTGGAGGAATCTGTGCTGTGTCATCACCCGACCGACAAACGCCTTCCTTCACAAGCGGATAAGTGACAAGATGCAGATGGCATCTGATCTAGTGCTGCAGGCACCGGACACGTAGATGCAGGACTGTATTTACAAGAACTTCAGTGCAGCTGAGGCTGCTCAAAACCCATGGTGGAAATGTTTGAAATGCTGGCATAAAAGAGATGGTGACAGCAAGGCAACGCTAGCTGCAGGGAAGACACACTGCACTCAGCCTGCTGGCAACAGAAAAGTGTGATGTAAAACCATTTTATTAACTAAGCTACCCTTTCCAAGGTGCTCAGCAGCAAGAAAAGTGAGATGCAGTCAGCTGTTCTTCAAGCAGTTGCTTGTGCAGGACAAGCCTGTTCTCACCAAGAAAGTACCAGGTTACGAAACACTAAAAAAGTTACAAAATGAGGATTAAAACGAAGAGTAAACCCATGGTATTTCTACCAGCTGCAGCTCCCTCACAGAAAGCATGCACTGTGGAGTTTCCACTGCGGTACATAACAAAGTTTTCTCTGCTCATGGGTCCGGTGGAAGGAATGACGTCCTAACTAACCTGGCATCATCTCTTCCCCTGACTGATCTTTCTCTGCCAGATCCCCCTTAGATGGTGTACAGAAACCGTCAACAGACCCATAGCTGGAATCTGTCAGCTGTGTTAGATAACTGAGTTATTCTCATTTCTTATTAACAACTTTTTAAGTTCTGACAGCCACACTTAATTTTATCAAATGCACTTGTGCTGGCTAAAGCCTTTCATGATGCCTCCTTAGGGCTCTGTTACAGGTTTCAGATGGAGACTGGACTGCTTGGGATTCATTGTGTTCCTGGAAAAAGGGCCAGATTACAATGGCAATTTTGCACAGCAGCTACCACTAGTCTCTGCCTGTATTGCTCTTCCCCTGCAGAAGGTTAGAAACATGCAAATAAATAGAATTAAGTTTCTGTTTGTTATTAGAAGCTGTGCAGCAATCAGGCGGAAAGGTTTTCATGTTCACTGCTAGGTACAGGATCTGATGCGTGAGCAATGGTAATGAGATAACAAATTAGCCATTGATTCAGCCCCGCCAGTGGTGACTGAAAACCATTATGTGGTGACTGGTCTTTCTGGGGGTCTCTTTGAAGTATGTTGGTGGTCCTCATGTATTTCCTAGGAGAAAAACATCTGCTGAACAAAACCCACTATCAAAATCAATATAATTAGCATCTTTTTGAAATTCTCTGCTCAAAGGAAGGGTGGATCTTTCTCCTGATCCTGAGTTGATCTTTCTTGTGTGACAAATAGAAGCTTTCAGCTTCCAAGTTGTTTTTGCTGGATAAAGAAACAGTTTTATATCTCAGGTCTGACAGTCTGGCTCCATCTATCCATTTTCATACACTTGCTTATATTAATGTTGATTAACGGTCAATAGTTTCATTAAAGCCTAAAAGACTTCAATACCTACATATCCATGCAATTTAATGGGACTGACGTACATCTTACTCAAACTACTTAAAAAAATACCAATGATGTTCAACTAGGAACAGATACTGGAGGACTGGTATGGAGCCCACTTACAAAATAAGCCTCCTGTAGGTCACCACTCTGATGTCCAGAAAAACCTTCGGGAATCAAAGACCACACAAAATGGTCAGAACAATAGAATCCTGAGTCAGTCCTCTCATTATGCACATTTTTACAGGTGCTGAACATTTCCTACTTTTTCAAAGCCAGCAAACAAGGAACATCTTGGGGAAAAAGCTTTAAAATTAAACATAGCCATGCTCCAATACCTTCAGTATTTTCCATCTTGAACTATTATCTTTTAGCTTCTTAGCACTGAAATTAAATCCCACTTTCAATGAAATGCCAAAAGTTCTGTATTTGGTTGAGACTACAGGCAGGCAAAACATGTACTTACATAAATGAAAAAATGCTGACCAGCACCTCAATCACAAAAAAATGCATTTAGGATTTTTAATGACTATTCTTTCTGATATTATATGCGGTATATTGAAACACAGATAACTCAGACTGAAAAGGAAAAACTGGTCAACCTAAACTCGCATCCACCACAAACCACACCTGTTGGAATCACAGCCTCCTACGGCAAAGGCAAGTTTCTTAGTGCTGCCACTCGCATGCAGGGAGAATACTCTCTGCTTTTAAAAAATTCCACTCGCTTTTCCCTGGTTTCTATTAGAGCCACCCTCGGGGCTAGTCTGAAGTAAGATAAATTAGAGATGAAAATAACCAATGACATCAACTCCCACATTGGTGAAAGACAGACTCTCACAATGTATTTACTCCTATGCTACCAGGCTTCTTTCGAAAATCCCAAATGCTGAGGCTTTCATTACGCTGCCATATAAAACTCAGCTGATGGAGAAATTCTTTAAGGAGATCGCTTTGCAGGGCAGGTGCTCACTCACAGTGCTGTTACAGCAGGTGAGCTTGGAGATGGAAATCCAGACAAGAATACAGTTAGTAGGCTACTGGGTCATACTTTCCTAGTTTGGATACATACCTCAAGACTTCATAGTGACAGTTCTGAACTACAAAACATTACACTGGATCACAAAGTTACGGTATTTACTGGAAGGAGCAGGGGAGAGAGAAGGAGGGGAAAGGGAAGGGGAGGGGAAGAGGGGAAAGGAAGAAAGGAAATGAAAAGGAAAAGGGAAAAAGTGAAATGGAAAAGCATAAAGGAGGAAAGAGAAAGGGAAAGGGAAAAGGAAGGAAAAAGCCAGAGGAAAAAAAAGGCTCAGAATCAGTGAATTCACAGTGTAATCAGTAATTTAAATGAGGAAGATGCTGACTGTATTCAGTAATGTAATACTGTAACGGAACAGCCATCCATGACAACTGGAACATTTTTTGTTAAGATTTTTTTGGTGGTGAAAATTTGCATTTTTTGAAATGGAAAGTCTTACGTGAAGTAAGGCTTGTAAAACTTGGCCTTTGAAAAATATTTTTTCATATCATACCTGTGCAATCAAAGAGTTAAATTACTCCTTTCCTCCTCCTCTCTCATTTTTTGATTTCTTTTTCTTTGCTGAACAGCAGCAGTTGTGGAAATGCTATATACTTGAGGATTACACACAGTGTGTTGGGGGAAAAGCTACATAGAAAATGCAGTTTTAATGAGCTTTAACAAAAGGATAAATGTAGAATCAGATATCCAGCACCTTTCCCCTCCCTCTTGATGTCTCTTACATTGTAGAAGGTAAATTGCAGACACATCACAGACACTAAGGCAGTCCTAGTAAAATGTAGGCTGTTTTGCCCCTCTTTCAAGTTCCTGTGATTGAACCTGGGAAAGACCTTTCTATGATCTTGTGATCAAATGCTGCCATTCAAACAAGAAAGACTAACAGAAATGGTCAAGAAATGGAGCTTTTACATCTGCTAAGGACTGCCGACCAGCATAATAACACTGTTGTTGTGACCAAAAAAAAAAAAAACCACCAAACCCCAATCAAATAATCTGTAAGCCTCCTGCTCTCCCTGTGCTTTCAGGCTGAATTGCTTTTCTCTGTTGTGCAGTACCATTTGAAGAGAAGAAGGGGGAGAGAGAGAGACGTCAATTATGCAAGAGGCTCCTGGTATTCAAAACATATGGAAACTGCTGTTGCAATACCACTCTTCTTACTCTGGCTGGATGAATCCCAAAGGGAAAGATCTTCGCACGCTACTTCAGACCCTTTACACCACTTCACGCTCTCGGGATGGGGGGAGCCCTGCAGAAGAGTCCTCAATGCTCCTCTGGTGGCAGGGAAAGGTTTACTTTGGAGGGAGAGAGGGAAGGTGGCAGAAAGCTAAGACCAGGAAGGGAAGACAGGACCCGTATACTCCTTTCTTGTTATTTGTGCCTTCCCTCTGTCATTGCACTCCCTTCCTTGCTACGCAGTCCTTCCTAAAGTCACCAGCACAAAATCTCTCCCAAAATGCTTAAGGACACTCCAAGCACATGCAGGCTGACTTCTGTTCACAAAAGCCCTCAGAAGTTCAGATGCATATCGTCTTTCCAAGTCACCTAATTCTTTGCAAGCTCTGCCAGTAAAAATGCATTTGGAGAAAACCCTTGATACCAGCCCTGATGGAGTAAACCCACCTGCGAGTCTCTGTGAGGCTGCCTGTCGCCCAAGCGTGCTCCAAGGCAGCAGCCGCTGCGTCCCCATCGAGCCCTGCAGGCAGCACAGACTGGGCGTCGTCACCTGGACGCTTACTGATTTACAGCGGTGTTCCAAAAATGTGTGGAAAATCGATGCTCCAGTTTTACTGGGATATCTGAAAAGGCCAATCCCAGGGGCCTCCACTTCTGGCTGAAATATGGATGTCCAAAGAATTGAATCAAAAAATATCTATTCGTATATCGTTAAGCTTCAAAAAAACTTTTTTTGTTCAGGTTAGACAGAATTTATGGGGCAAAGGTTCAGACTGAAACTTCTGACTTAAACTTCTCTATACTTCAAATTTAAAAATGTTTAATGTGAAAGCAAGTGGAAAAGTGTGAGGGAGGGAGGAAGGAGGAGGAAAGGAAGAATTTTTCTATGAAAGGGCTGAAAGGGAACTAATTCTCCTCAGTTAAAAAAAAAATCATGTAAACCACTTGCTGGATATTATTGAGCATTACACACTATGAACTCAAGTGGTTAGTCTGTGCTCAGCTAGATTGATACCCTTGCTCAAGTTAGCTTTTTAAACGAGTTTTAAACTAGCTGGCTCAGGTGTGACAACACTATACTGCAGCAGCAGGGCCTGCAAAGCAGATGTACTCCATCATTTAAAGTGTCCTGAAGGGACTAATAAAGCAATGCGGGAGAGGAAGAAACAGGAGGATTTGTGCCACTGCTGGCCAAAGTTGATGCAAAAGCAGAATTCATCCCTGAAATTTGAATCATGTACAAATGACTTCACAGTGATCCACATTGTTTCATACTCTGATTTGCATGATTTCATTTGTTTGTTTTGCTTTGTTTTAAATTGCCAGCCCTTTAGACCTAAACAATCTGAAATTCAAGCTGTGAATCTTTCTGGCTCATAAATTTTGCCTGCCATAACACCTGTGCAACTCATCTGTCTCATCTTGGATTTTACAAGTGCATCCAAGGAACAGCACTGTCCCTGGACCAGAACCTGCCGACACTTCTCCTGCTGATGTATGAGGCACAACAGAATCCAGTGCACACGCTCTCAGCCATGCTGGTTATGCAGTAGTAACATATAGAAGAGACTTTTTTTGTTCAGAAGCAAATGTATCTGCCTTTGTATATAAAAGGAAGTGATTTGTTGATATACATAGTCACACTTCAAAGCAAAAATACACTTTGAGTTAAAAGAAAAAATGTATATATTAAAATTAGTTTAGATAAACTGTGACACAGCTTATTACCACTAGATATTACGAATGAGAAAGGAATGCAATTCTCCATTTATGCTGTAGACTTCTGGAAACCTTAGGAAAGATATAACAGGTGCTACTGTGACAGAGAGAAACAAGGAATGATCTTTCCTCATTTATATGCCATATTGTTCTCTAACTTCAATCTTACAAACCAAGTGAAAGATCTTAATCCAAACTGCAGTAATGCTGGTTTATACATCACGACCTGAATTACTGCAATACCACAAGCAAACTGATCTTATGTGGTTTTTATTACTTCCAGTTACAAAGTAATAAAAAAGTCTGTGAAAGAATTTCTCATTAATTATAAAGCCAGATAACAGAAGTCAGTATTTCATAATACGGTTATTTAAAATACGAAAAGATATAGTTCTTGTCCTAACAACTCACACAGCGGTACAAGCTCAAATATTTGACATAAATTTTAGCACTTCAGACCTTTGAGACCGTTCCCTTTATCGACATCTTTATATATTTCTGGAAAACCAGGCCTTAGACAATGTCAGCACTCTGTCTCCTCTCACTCTGTCTCCTCTCACACAAATTCCCTGAAGAGCCCAAACTACGTGATTTAGCACTGATACACATCTCCTAATATCTGAAATACAAATTAATCCAACTCATGTTCCTCCAAGAAATAAGTGCATATCAGCTATTGGGGTTTACTGGGTAAATATCTCATTCTGTATCCTGCTAGTTAAAGGGAGTCTTTGTTTGAGCTAAATGGAAATGAGATCAAGTCTTGAGTAGAGAGGGGAACTTTTTTCTTCTAGAAAGTTTCCCTTATCCTTAAAGAATATACACTCTTCAAATTCAAATAAATCTAGGAAATTTGAAATGGATCTTTTCAGCAAGACATGGAACATGTGCTATGAAACCAGAAGCATCTATACAAATGTCAGCACAGCAAGGACAACGGAAGGTTACATAAACATGATTCTGGAGAAAAAAAAAAAGAGTTAAAGATGGAGAAACCTGTCTTGTTCAGTCATCAAAAATGACACACTTCACATCTGAAATGCTCAAGAATAGCACGAAGCAACTCCAGTATCGTCTGACTGTTCTAATTTAGTAAGCATGGTGGTGTTCGGTTGACGGTTGGACTTGATGATCTTAAAGATCTTTTCCAACTTTAGTGATTCTATTATTCTATGATTTGATGACTTTTAGAGGCTGTCTTTGAAAAGAAGCAGACAGTCCAAGAAACACTTTATTTCAGTTGAAATCAGAGCCTGTTGGAGAACCATGGCTGAGGAATTACAAAAGGCTGGATTAACTGCAAGCAAAACTTGGTCGAGCACCAGAAGCAGGGCAAAGCCAGGAGCCTCTGCTGATGGTGTGTGACAGCCATGGCTCTAAAAGGGAGAGTAGAACACATCGCACTGACCGGGTTAGCCACAGCCCAGAAACCTGCATGAGCCACAAAACAAAGCTACAGACACCTAACTGGGGAACTGCTTTTGAAGCAAAACATTTTGTATTTGCTACTAATTCAGTACCCATCCTGCAGTTTCTTGATTAGAAAGTCCATCTTTATGGCCTTCTCCTGCAAAGTCTATGTGATCTTAACCATTTTGTGATGTCTGAAAAATGAAACTCTATGTCCCTAGGGACACTGTCTTCTGACAGCTGTGTATACCACCAAGGCACCTCGTAACATCCAACACCACCCAGGCGACAGGTCCACAGAGCCCATTCTGCACTGAGCAGTTTGTCACAGAGACCTGAGCTGCGGACTGCTGCCTGCATATCAGCGAGGACGTGGGAACCACCTCGAGAAGCACCAAAGCAGGAGAGGTTACTGTGGCCTCACTGGTCATCACCAGGACTCAGGCAGGACAATAACAGAAAGAATGAAAGATCTTAACTATATGTCAATGATGAAGACTGGGAACTGACAGAAATTTAAAGGATGTTTCGAGGGTTTGAGATGTAAAAGAAATTTCTGCCAACAACGAGCTGAGCATGTGCACTTGTGGAACACAGAAAGCGAAACATAACAGCGATTCCATAAATAATGACAGCCAGGAATTGGAAACAGGATAAAGAAGCAGAAAATTTGTTAAACAGTTATTTTTTACAAAGGTCTTTACATGGATCATATTTGCTGATACAGTAGAGAAGGATTTATATACTGCAGTCAGTAGATAACAATAAAAATATTCATAATACTGAATTCTTAGAAGGTAGACAATATAACAAAATCACGTAACATCATAACCATTAAAGGAACTGAGGATATAAGTGAGAGAATTTGGGGTTTTGAATGAAGATCGTTTCTGAGGATAACAATATGTAAAAGAAAAACCCCTTTTTAAACTAGCTCCACTGAATATTACCAGTACCAAACCTAGCAGAATGTTCTTTATCCTGTTTAAGCTCTCTGTAGCACTCAAAAAATATTTTAAGCTAACTACGAACCAATAGCTAGTTTCTACCTTTTGCTGCTGTTTTGTCTTATTTAAAATGTCAAATACATATACACATATACAGAAAGCAAGACAGAAAGACATGGATATTTAGAGTAATGTATTACCTACCTTGATAAAGTGAGGTAAATTCCCCACGAATATAATTTTGGTAGAGTTTTTCAGTGTTTTATGCATATAAATGAAGAGACAATGAAATAAAAAGATAAAGCACTAAACTAAGAGAAAGGGGCTAGGGCTAAAAAGTTACCAAACAAAACATTTTAAGTTCATTTATTCAGAAAAACAATTTACAGCATCACTAATGATAATCAAGATATCACTTGTTAATCCACTAAGAGAAAAACATTGTAAAATGTTGCTACTATCCATTGCACAGTTAACCCTCAACTGGAATACTGTTTTCTCATGACCTTTTTAGACCTAATATCCTAGAAAACATGTTGCTTTAAATACATTACTCCAAGTCTACTTCTCTGAAGCAAATATCAAGTATTTGAATTTATGCCCCATGGTTGGAGAATCTAAGAGATGACCTAAGAGAAATATTTAAACTAAGGAGAGAGGCAGAAAATATCTACTCATTCTGGTGAAATGAGTCTGTAAAAATGCAGTGCTTGGGTCCTTTTCAAGAGAAAAATGCATGGCCAATAATGATTAAAGCAAGATATGATGTATTTGCAAATACATCTGTATTGTTGCAGATAATTTCTTTCTATTTAAGAGTTTCTGCTGTAGCAAAAGTCAGTCCCAAAATGCCACAGTCGCTCGATACTCCTGGGGATCTTAACCTACACAAGAATAATACTTCCCTCTTCTTTCTTTTCGTCAGATATTTGTAACCTGGCATTAAAATTAGCAATAAGAGCCACACAGAGCTACTAAGAGGAAGATTCTTGACCATGCATTGTAGCATTCATGTGTCTGACTTTCTTGAATTTTTCCCTGAGACAGTAATTGGCCCAATGTCATCTGACAATCAAAAGTATTTACAAAGCAAAAGAAATTTAGGAAGTACTATAATGACTAGAAAATGCTGTGAGGGAGCATAATTGTTGTAGCAGCAGAGGATAATTATTGCAATTGAGGCATGTTCCCGTGAAATTCTAGAGAGAAAAGTAAGAACTCATTAAGTCATTGCATTTCTTTCAAAAAGAGAAAAATAAGTTTTTTAAAGACATCCAAGGATACTGGGAACTGAACAAAAACTCTTGTACCCTAAGCTTGCCCATCCAAAGAGAAATAAATTTGTTACTGACAGAAAAGCTAGGAATTTGTACTTGAATTCAGTGATTGCAAAAGGTGATAGATCAGCAGGATTATATAAAAAGTCCCTTATTCACCAACAAAAAAGAGATGCAGCACTGACGTACTGAGGGTGAGCTACTTCCATCATTAATAATGCCCTTCACATCTTGGTGGAGAGGTAAAGCGCAGTGCTATATCTGATGCATCCTTTTTTTCTGACTTCTCTTTCAGACTGGCAATACAGAGCCTATACAATTAGTTTCACGTGGGGTGCACCCTCTATAGGAAGAAAATATACCCAGTACGCCCTGGTCTATTCAGCTCAGAAAAGCAGTGCTGATAAAGGGAAAGCAAAAACAAATACAAAAAAAACACATTAAAAAAAAAAATCACTCAAAGCTACTCAGAATATTTATGAAGTTAACATAGAAACTGCCAGGCATCGAGAGTTTGCAGATTTCTGGAGACAACTGTAATTTCTCAATCTGGAAGAAATGCAAAGATATTAACTAATTATTTATGGGACAACCAATTACTTTGTACTGTATATGTAAGACTGAACATCATTAAATGCTTATTAGTTGAGCAAGCTGGACAGTGGAGCAATTCCCTTTGGAATGGAACAAAGCCAAGGAGTTGGACAGAGAAGCACCCTTAGCGACAATAATTCACTAACATAGACACTATACTGCTCAGCTTACCTAGGCATTACACATCTGACCAGCAAAATGTTTCAAGTGCCAGAAAATAGCCTCTATATTTTCACTGGGTTGAAGCAGAGTGGTCTGGAGCTGCAAGTGCTCAGCTCTACAATTTTTAAGAGACAACAGACAGTAGTTGAAGTCAGAAAGTCAAACAAGGACTGATATATTTTTGCCTTGGGAACATACAGAATACAGAGCCTCCAGAGTGCCCTGCATGCCCGCCTTTCCTCACAGAGGCCAACACTGCTTTACCCCTTCCTGCCATATTGTTGGCCTGGGCCAGCTTAGATGTGTGACTCCTGGCTGTGCTCAAATGCCCAGCTACACAACAGTTACTCTCCCGTGAATTCTACCTTATTTCCAACAACAAAAAACTACATCCAACTAAATTTAAATCTTATTTGCCAAGGAAACACTAGTTGGGACAGAGCTCTGTATTCAAAATGAATGTCTGAGATAACTTTTTTGGGGGATATAACTAAGTCACGGTCTATGGTTTATTCATTGTGGAAGCCAGAGCCATGGTGCCCAGTCTTTCTGATGGGTCATTCAGCACCACGTGAAAACTACCTACTCTGCTCCTTCTTCCATCATGACATGGTAACCAGGCACAACTGCCCCACAACATGTGAACATTTTATCCTACAGACATGGTATTGCCACACACATACATCCCTGTGTCACCAGGATCATGTCTCAGGGAACACAGCTGGGTAAGACAGCATGGGTGGAAGCTAACTGCCAAAATGGTTTGTCTGGTCTGTAATCCCATTGCCTCATGGGCTAGGGTAGTACAAAATGGCCTGCCACCAGGCTGTTTTCTTTCCTGATGGGCCTCATGCAACCTTCTAATAGCTGACGTGCCTGAACTAGAATATCAGAGCATGGGTGAGAGGAGATGGTGACAAAAATGTAAACCCCTCCCAGTTCACTGCTATGCCTGAAAGAAATGCAGCTGAAAATCCTAAATCAATTTGATTTAACCCTAAAAGGATTGATTAATTTTCTCTGGCAGTAAGATCCTGTCACAGATAGTGTTCCATACTTCCGCTAATGTTCTCCAGTTCCCCATTTTTTAACTGAAATCCATAAAGAGGTCACAGCAATAACTAGAGATGATTTTCTTGCTATGCCAACTACTGAAATGCTGGTAGGATAATTTTCAGACCCTGATTGTGATTTTCCAAGTACACTAAGAGACTTCATTTTCCTTCCTTCTCCATGCAGGAAGATAAGCAACTGCCAGGAGGGGGATAAAGCAAGACACTTCCACCGTTGCTGAGAGGCTTAAATACAGGTTTATATCACAGATGTATAAACTGAGTAGAAGCTCTAACGGGAAACTACGTCAAGAAGAACTAGGACTGAGTAGTTTTTGCACTGGATCAAAGGTAAATGAATATGAGTGACCAGTATGACTTGAATCGACCCAGCTGTTCAAGTGATCAGGTTTGTTCTCTGGCTTCTTAAGAAGAGGAGAACATCTTTTAAATATGGATTTGAAGAGTGCTCTAATCATGAGGCACGAATATTCTCTTTTATGTGGATCAAATACCCTACAATAATTTCTAATTATCTGTATTTGGAGCTACAAAATCTGTCCACCAAAAATAAGAGGGCAAAATGGGATCTTACAGATATCTAGTGTTTAGTTGAGTGAGTTCAGTTCCTGGTTCAGTGGCTTAGCCCCAAGCTGCATTATGCTTTATCTACATCTGAAGGGTAGTCACATAAATGAAAATGCTTAAAATAGTCACTTCCCAGCTCATCCTTGTAACTAAATGCCATGTGATCACGATGATGAAAGAAACATCATAGACAATTTTCCCACATGGACACCGTCTTCAAGAAACTAAAAGCTGATACCTGTTCTTTAACTAAGAAAGCAGCAAAAGTTATAATAATTAAAAACCAATTTCAGTGTATCCCTTGGAACAAAAGTAAGTAATCATGCTATCTTATCAAGACTCCTATTTTGATGTCCCACATTGCTCCTGTTGAATGCCCAGTATACTAATTTAAAAATTTTTAAAAAAATATTCTTTTCAATATCCAGCTTTCATTCTTTACCATGTAGCCTTTTTGTCTCAAGCAGGCACTGTAAGAATATTCTGCTTTATTTCTAAATAGCTCAAATTTTGTCCTCTATGAGACGATCAGGAATGTGACCATGGAGCATGCAGGGTTTTAAAGATTAAGTCGCACTTACTGATTCCTTGCTATTCACGTTCCTTCCATTGGGTGTTGCTATGATATTAAACAGATTACCACTGGGACTCAACGTATGCACGCAGAAGGGCATGCCAAAGGTTTAAGGTCTCTGCCTATGTTGCTTTGCCCATTGTTCTATACAGCACAAGTCTGTTGTACTTCAAAAAGTTGCTGTTGTACTTCATTGGTCGGCCTTGAGAAAAATTGTTTTTGACTACCTTTGAAAAAAAAAAATCCATAAAGTGGAGTTCTGCACCTTGTACTAAAAGTTTTATACTCCTTCATGAAGGTGATCTGACTAAAATTTATACGTACATTGCAGCATTCAATTACTGTACACAGTAGCTGTGCAGATGGCTCTCTTTTAATTAGAGTATTTAGTACATCTTCTGCATAAAGAACCAGGCAATGAATAGGGCAGAATTTAATGAAAGTAACTAAAAAAGGAAATAGTTCAATGGAAGTTAAAAAGAAAGACAAGAAAAAAAGAGAAAAACTTAGGATATAATTCTTGCAAGGATTTCCTGCTCATTGAAGGTAGCTCTTCAGACAGTCTGAGGGAGAAATCTTTGCAGATTTGTGGCCTCGGGGAGGTCTTGTCAAGCACTAAGAATCAGGCAACTGATCACTAAACTTTGCGCAGCTGATGACCACAATGACGACAGCTGAAGATTTCAAAAGCAAGACAGTGGTTGGAACCGGGCTTTCGATGTGGCACACCACTGAATGTATTCTATGGGTATTGTCAGAAAATGGCAGGATTACATTAAGCTACGGCAAGTACAAATGGTATAAAATCACTTCATATTTGAAATATCCTCAGTTATGCTACAGTAACACTATCTAGTAACATTACCAAGTAACTGTAAAGAATACAAAGCTATTACAACTTGAAATCCTAGCTGTTTTTTAACTATAATGCAGTTGCTGATCTAGTTATATTCCTATATTGTTAGAAAAGCACTGGCATTTATTTATGTGGCCTTTGCTCTAACTGGAAAAATATCACACACAATATATGCATTAAAAAGGAAAAAAAAACACAGTAAGGCAACATGATTTTTATATGTACTTAAATTTACTACTGTTAAAGAGAAATGCTTGAATAATACTAACTAGGGCAAAAAAAATGTTATTATGGGTCATAAATGATAGTCTTCAACCAGGAACGCTGTACACCCTGTTAGCAGGGCCAGTAGTACAAGCCAATTTCAACATAAATTCCAGCATTTCTGTATTCTAAACTCTTCAGTGAATTTTAGATTTCATAATCATAGCTAGACTTACCTGGTAAACCAGGTGGGGTTTTCAGATATTTGCCATTAAAATGTTGAATTACTACTTCACATTTTTCTGTAGACTCCATTCTGGAAAAGAGAAGAAAGTGGGATGGGGGAAAAGGCAATACGTGTTACTAGACTGTTAGTAAGTGCTCAGTCAGCAAAAAAAAAAAAAGGCAAAAGGAGAAAAAAAAGACAAGCACGGATGCTGAGAGAAATCTTCAAAGCTGTTCTTGCTGATTTCTGCAGAGAAACTGGTTGAGCTCATCCTGGTACAGTGTGGCTTGCAGAGAGGACCTGCCACCCTCAAAGCCTGCAGCTGCACTCCCGGCTGTGTGTGAGCCGCAGCCGTGTCAATGAACAGTCCCCTTTTGGCTCCGGGATCGCCCTGAACAAGGACATTCTTTATGCTCTCACGTGCTGCTCGGAAAGGCAAAGGATGTGTTTCTAGATTCCTTGTGCACCCAAAATAACTTCAAATGGCATGAAAAAAAAATACAGGCTTTGGAGAAGAACCCAGAGGATTAAGCAACAATTATTAAGGATTACAATGTTAAAAAAATAACCTGCAAAGACAGATTGTATAGCAAAACCAAAGACAATGCATATATGCCTATTAGAACATCAAGCCACATTTTGGACGAAGACTAATTTGCACGTAATACTGGTAGGTGAAATGCCTTACTATTCATCTCCTATGGCCTCAAGATAATAACTTCAAGCCTAGAGACATTAAAGCATTAACAGTGAACTGGTACATATATTGTTGAAGGAACTGTAAAGAATACAAATCTAGTAGTCAAATACCAAACCATGCTTTTACTACATCTGGGAATTCACCATTCTTTCAGGTCTTGTAAATTGACTTTGAAGAGAGGAAAGAGAGAAATGGAAAGCTAATAAGCAAGCAAAAAGAAAAATCATATTGCTTCTGTCTTTCTTAGAAAAACTGTATTTAAAAGCCATGTTCAATGTTCGTTCAATATAACAGTGCTTACCTCCAGGTACTCTCCGCAAAATAACTCCCCTGACATAAATATTGCTTACTTCTCACCAGTCTAAGTCTTTTAAAAACAAATTTATCTACCACCCTTCCTGTCACATGGTTTTGGGAACAACTAACATGCATTCCGCGTGGCTCACATAAAGTTTAGAGCAGCAGTTTGTCTTCTGGGGTACAAGTTTGCCAGAGTTGAAAGGACCACCCCACCATCACACCAAAAAAAACCCAAATCAAAACCAAAACCCAAAAAAACCCTGATTGCCAGACTACTTCTCTGTGCAAGTCAAAGTCTTTTGTCAGTTTGTTTGAGGTGGAATCATTAAAAATTGTTCCTTGCAGGTTGTATCACTGCGTATCATGTGGGCTGGGCCGTTTCTACAAGCACAAAGACAGCAACTTAGATTGTTCACTTTGGCTTCATTCAGATTTAACTAAGCGAATGTCTGCACTGAGCCTTTAGAGACTCTTGTCTCTGAAAGAATAAATGCAATAAAAGTCTGTTTTCTGTAGCTGCAGGCGCTTAGTGTCAAACCATGTTATGTTGCACCACACAGCAGTGACAATTTCATTTTAATACATGGGGTACATTTTAACAAGCCAAAGCAGTCTCTGCAAAGAATGCAATATACAAGCTGCCAAGTGAAAGAGACTCAGTGCACTTCGTGCATTTTATGTGGGAAGGGAATAAAAGTGAAACCCACAGTGTTCTGGGATAAAAAGGCCATCATTCGAATAGCACTCTGAAAAAGCATGTGCACATTTTCTTCTCAAGTTTCACAATTAAGGTCTCTCAAATGCCATTGCAAGCTATCTGTAATCTGGCACACGCTTCGCTTGAAACCAACAGTGGCATTATCGACCCTGTTTGAAAAGGCAGCACAATAGACAAAGCTGCCTATACATGTTCCCTTCAGACGTGCTGCTGAGTAACAACCGCATCCATCCCTCGTCTCCCCTACCTGAGTCCCCGCGCGCTCTCGGCACTGTGTGCCTATGGGGTAGACCTATCCCCCGGGAGCCGCCCACTCATCAGGCCTGCATCTATCCCAGGGCCACCCAGCTACGAATTTTAATTTTCACTTGTCCACGTTATCTGTTTTTTTAAAAAATAACCCTTTCCAATTGTGTTCTTCAGGCTGGTTAGCTCACTGACTGATTTGGAATCAGGGGTACAGAGCAACCAGATTTATTACTAAAATTGTCTGACCCTGGTTTTAGTTTAGTTAAAACAGTGATCAACATTAACTGCTTAGGTGGCAGTTCCTATGGCAGGTGCCTACCCATAAGCTGAACCTTTCTGCACACATCGATTCAGACATCCCTCTTTCTGCTCTGACTTGTTGTAGCCATAAAGATTAGCCATACCTGGGAAGAGGCCAAATAAAAATATACTTTTGTTAAGTCCGCACTAATAAAAACTACCTACTTTTTCTTCAAAAAGCTGTGGTGCTCCTCTGTTGTAGAATGTGTTTGAAAACTCAGGGGAGATGGACAAAATATGCTTTTTGTCATTAATTTATTCTTCTTGTCTGAGATAGAAATGTTTCAAAACGCTGGTTGAGACTGATATTTAATAAAAATATCATTAACAGGAATGTCACATGTTAAAATATAGCCTCCAGGGGACACATTTTCTACAAAAGAATGTCATTGGAGTGCAGTTAAACTCGGGGGAAGAACACTCTTAAATTCTTTTTTTTTTTTTTTTCCCCCATAATAGATAGAACAAAAATGTGGCAAATGAGAATATTCTGGAGAAAAGATTAAGATCTTAGATGCATCAAAACCTTCTATTGAAAGATACAGATATTCAACTTTTCTGCTGGAAAGGGGAGGACATCAGCTTCACATGGTACAGAGATTTCCTTTGGATCAGATCATTCACAAAATACCATTTTCAAATTTATTTAACAGTATGTTTTTGGTGCTGATCTTAAGAGGATCTCAGATAATAATGTTTAAATGCAATTTGGAGATAACTATAATGCACCTGAGTATTATTTTGAATCAGGAAATGCACTGCAGGGGAAAAAAAAAACTTATCAAAGCCATAGGCCAAATTTTTATGATATTTTTAAAGGTACAGATAATGATTTAAAACAAAGGAACCAGCAAAACCATAAGAATTTATTTTCCCCTGTGTCTATATATCTCCAGGTTCTGGAAACTAAGTTGTAAAGTTCCCACATACAATACGAGTAAGTTGACTGTCTATATTCTATCCAATTGGAAAGGAAGTGAATTTTAAAAAGCGGAAGACTGTTTTTATGCTTTTTTTCTAGCCATAGTTTGCAAATTTAAAATATTTCAATATGATTAGTTAAAGAACAAAAAAAAAACCAGTGGGTGCTTAGGCAAGTATCACAATCAAATAACTTGATGTTCACGTCTTGCTATTCAATATTTATTTTAGGTCATTTAAAAAGAGTATATTACTTTCTCTACAGACCATAGTGGCTCCAAAGTACTCATTGTGTGTTGTTATAAGTAACACGGAATGTTTACCATGAACAAAGAAAAAGAAAGAGAAAAAGGTAAAGGAATTTTTTTAAAACTAAAGGTCTTACACATGCTTATTACAAAGATTGATGCAGTGTCAAGAAACAACTTAATAAAATTTATATACAAGGAATAACATGATGATTACATAATTATTACATGAGAAATATTCAGTACCTTGTAATTACCAGTTAGTGGTAAAATGTGGGTTTGGTTTACATATACCTTATAGTCACTCTGCTTAATAATAATGTAAATGAGAATCAGGACTATATTGTTTTATATCCAGAGTAAACACTTCAAGATTGAATTGTTACTACCACATTTATGTTATGATTAGCATATGAATATTGTTGTTTTCCTATACTTATAAGAGCTGGAATTATAAATCTTGGGGGGGGCAATGTTTCTTTAATATTTAAGGCATTTTACAAAGATGGAGGTAGGCAGGTAGTAGCAATATTATACAGCAGAGGAGTCCAAAGAAATGAGGCCACAGTTAGAATACACACTGGAGTTGTGACAAGAACCAGATAAATCTGAAAGAGAAATTAGGCAGAAACATTTAACCGCAAGGAAGATGATCCACTGGCACACATTACACAGAAAATAGGTGGCTTTTTCTTTCTGGTTGATGTCTTCAAATTACTTCTGAAAGTTGTATTTTAGTAAAAGACAATTATTATCTCTGTATTAGGTAACTGAGAGTACTTCAACTGCCTGTGACACAAAAAGGGGTCAGGGAAAATGATCTTAGGTCTTAAATCCTCTAAAGCTACAGATAGGTTTGGTTAGTATGAGGTGTCTTAGCACCTCCTTATGTTCTACTCTTCATCCTTCTACGGCAAAATGTTCACTAATTTCTTTAATTTATTTTCCTAATTTAATTTCAGGCATTCTAAGACCTTGCTACAGCTGCAACCTGTGATTTTCTTCTCTCCTGTAACTGACTTAGGTATCATATGTCCCCATCTTCTCAGCTGGTAAGAGACTGCTTCAAGATGTTTGTGCCTTTTGGTTGGAATCCATTTTATGCTGGAAAAACTGTTCCCTTTGCCATTTACAGCCTAGGAAGAGATATTAATTTTGACAAGTTCTCCCCATCACTCATAAATTATATCTTTTCCCAACATGTCTTGCCTGTATATTCTTCATGTTCAGTCCTGTTTGCACAAACAACAGGAGGTTGTTTCCTGTCTCAGATGAATACACAAAATCTGCAGAAACCACTCCAGTGAGGACAGGACAGGCTCCCCTTCTCTGGGGATATGGTCCGTACTGTACCTCACAGAATGACCCATTATGCCAAGGTGACAGTTTATGAGCTGCCTGAGTATCTCTGCACAGAGCTACAGTGCTGTCCTTAGAGAAACCTCTTTGTTTCAGAAGAAATCCAATATAACTAAATGACACCTATATTATCCTGAAAAACCCTGAAAGATGCACAGCTTCCTTTGAAGAAAAAAACATACAAATTAAAGGCTTGGCTCTCTCGTTTTGCTTCAGTGGAAACTGGAGCACATCCATGTCTGCTGAAATCCATACAAAACTTCTATAAATAAAATAATGATCCTGTGGGGGCTCAAAATCTTGTTTCCAGTTTTCTGTTGCTCCCTTTCAGTTGCTGTTTCCAAAGACTAAATTTAAGGCATATAAAACACAGACAAGCAGGAGATAAGTTTAATAAAAACCACATGCAGGCAGAGAAAAGCATGCCATTGAAAGCTCTTTCAGAAGAACAAGGTACGAAAATGACAAGGATGAAGCCCAAACTCCCAACAACTGAATGGGTAAATACCCCACTACAGACCCTCCAGCTCTGTTACAAGTGGATGGAAGCATGTCCTCGCTTTATGCTTTTGCTCTGAGATGATAGAGACAGCTAACGGAGAATCTCTTGACTTCTTTGGTTGTTTGCTGGGAACAGCATCATAACATTCTTTTATGACAGTTTGTGTTGGACAAATTTTCTCATGTTACTGGAAGAGAATACTATGAACACAGAGTCATTTCCACCTAGACCCAGGCTGATTTATGCTACTGTCTTCACAGTCTCAGGTTAAGTATTATACTGGTGCCCGCCAGCAGTGCAATACTTGACTGTCTCACTGTCAGCATTTCCATCATAAATTTCTGTTTTCAGAGGCTTACGACTTAGTTGTAAAATGTCGCTCGGGGCGTGAATCTTGCAAGGTCATTTTAAATTACAAGACAGCAAACAAAATAAAAAAGTTAGTGGTTTCTAACTCTTTCTTTGCACTTTATCATTTAAAAGGACCTATAAAACGCTTGCTCCACTGTTCAGTTGAGTGTGGTACACGTATGTATGGCATTATTAATATTATTATCTCTATAGGAAGGATACTTAAATAATACTTGAACGGTATTTTACCGTGGGGTTATAAAATGCAATTTTTATTTCATTGATTCAGTGGCATCAGTAAGTCCCTCCCCGAGATACATCCCAATGCCTCCTTGTCCCCTTTTCCACGTCCCAAGGAGTTCTTCAATTAAGCTCACAGTACCTCAGGCTTGGATTATGAAAATTGCTCAGCCGAATTATTTGATGGCTCCTAACTTTCCTTGTTCCTCCCTCTTCACCTTTAAGAGCTTCATATGTATTTTCATGTTATGGACTCCCACCGATACCTGTCTCAGGATCCTGTCCCACCTGTTCCTCTGTGGAGTTTGCTTCTCCCTGAAAGCGCAGCTCCGTGCCTGGCAATTTACTTCGACATGTACTGAGTCCACCAAAATTTGGTCCAGTTTGCAATGCCAGATGGAAATTTGAGGGTCTTTGAGATATATTCTCCCACAGACCTTCATAGCACCCTGCAGTGATGCTGTGAACCTCTTCCAGGGAGGCCTCTAAATGGAAATTTTTCACCACTGCCACTGGAATATTTTATAGATATCACACAAAGTCTTTTGGGCATGTTTAGGATTTCCAGTTTCAGCTCAGCTATCCAATCATAAAGCAATTTCCTGTGTAAGATGTAGGATGTGACAGATCATTCCTCTGACTGAAAGCAGGAATGGTCCTCACAATATCTAAGCCTGCACTACTGTCCCAGATGATGGATTTGTTCAAGCTAAATTTATAGCACCTTTTCAACTGTCTTCAATTAAACCCTTGAATAAGGAAGAAGGAAGCATTTCCCCTCTTCACAAATGCATGCTTAAACTGCATGGATGTTCTCTATCCCCTGGTGCTGCTGACACTTCTCTGCCTCCAAAGCAGCAACATCACTGATCCTCAGAAATCTCCCTCTAAATATTCCCCCTTTCATTTTGCAGAACAGCACTACTGCTGTGGCTCCACTTTGATTGTGTTACTTCTTTGTCTTCTCCCACCTTAACATCTGGAACTCATCCTTGATGGGCCTGTGGAAAGCCAGGTCTTCCAGCACATACAGTTACCTCTTTCTATGTGACAACAAACACATCTTCAGGATAAAGTTAAATTCCCTCCACACTCTCAGTACCTTCTCCCATCCAGTAATTCCGGCCTCCCTCAAAGACCTTCTCACTTACTCAGTACCTCTGATCTGCTTTTTACTCACACCACCAACAATATTGCTAATGACCTGTTTGCAAAACTCAAATTATAAGAGACCAGCTTTCAAATTATACCTCAAAAGAAGTCTTCAAATCCAGTTTATGTGGCTTTTTCCCTTTGCATTTTTTTTTTCTTTGAGGATGAAGGACTGTGTTTTTGTTCTAAGCTCTGAAGAATCCACTCACACTTTTTATATGAAAGATTAGATGCTGAAGTCATTAGATGACTCCCAGCAACGGGGATTGAAGAGAAACACCTACATTTTTAAGTCTTGTGTTGAAATCCTGCATGAGGGCAACGCTGCATCATTCCTTCTTTCGACATGCAATCTTACAACAGACTGAACTCAAAGCTTCTCAACCGCACTGCCTCCTTTTCCTAGTTCCCTACTTCTAGTACTTATTTCTTCCCCCTCCTCCTCCTGATTCCTCTCTCTGCTGTCTGATAGGCTGTGTTTAGCCCCAGCTTCTGCTTGCCGGTGTCAGCAGCAACCCATGCTGCCAAAGGACAACAGCAACATGAGTGCTGTGGAATGCCAGCTCCCACTGAGAGCCCGGAGCCAGGTAGCATGGCTTTGAAGTACGAAGCACAGGCAAGGGTGGGGGCAGAGGCAGGTGTCCAGAGGTTACGGCAATTCCCTTTCAACTGGATGGACTTCTGTGGAGCCACAGTCAGAGTCTAAAGCTTCCCTTCTCTGGCCCCTTGCTCATAACTTTCCTCCTCAAAATCTCCCCCGAGACATACCTAGCACAGTTGGGTTCAAGCCACAGTGAAATACTCTGGAAAGTTTCGGGAAAATCTGTTCAGTTGGTTTTGAGGGACGCAAGCGACAGGAAATACTTTCGCAGCTTGAAAAAGAGTTAGCTTTGTACATGCGTACTTTAAAGGAGGCTGAACCTTAATGTGGCCAGACATTACTCAGATAATTTTGATCCAACAGCATTCAAAGTTACCTGAGTTATAAATGATTAAGTAGCCACCTGCAGTACTATGAAACTGCTGGTCACACCCATTTAGGAGAAAAATCTGACAATATCTGTCCACCTTAAGTCTTTACTTCTGACTGCTTTTTGAGTATACTTATTCTGAGATTGACTATTCACATAATTGGGCAGAATCAAAAAGTGATTTTCTCATCATCATAGCAATTAATAACTTTGAAACATAAAATTTAAAAATTGCTGGATGCTGCATCATTTTAGCATATGCAAACTTAACTTTATCTCCTGTGCTACTGCGGCTCATTTAAGAGCTATGCTAAGCAGCATGGCACATTCCACAAGCAGGCAAGAAATACTGTGATGAAAGGCCCCATGTCAGAAAGTATACTAGCCAGGATCACAACACAGGTTGCTGATCTGGACTTCTGAAATCTTATCTGGACTGAAATACAGCTGCCATCCCCACCTGTACCGCCTTTACCCCCACTCAACGTCTGCTCACCCTGTAGGCACACCAGAACGAAACCTTCATGGCTACAAGCAAAGCTAAACAAATTCATCTATTTGGATTGACATGCAGGAAAAAGATACCAAATAGTCCTTTATTACAAAAAGAAGGTCAGGTGGTCATGTAATTTAAGCTTGTACTGATAATTCTGCAAAGACAAGAGTCAGTATTCAGCTACTGTTCTAAATTCCTGGATTAACTCTGGCCTCATTCAAGTCAATGGTAGATCTGCTGTATACTTTGATGGAGCAAAGGTTTTACCCCTGTGTCGTTTGCATGGTGAATTACACAACCTTCATGTTAGATCACTAAAGGTTTCCTGAAACATTACATAATTAAACACATTTCCACAAACAAAGTCAATTTTTTAAAATGCAAGTTTATCTATGAGTTACACTAATCTATAGTTTGTGAGCTAGAAAAATTCATGTTACTATCTGCAAGAATGTATAAAGAACTGCATGTTGTCTTTCAGTATTTATGTTATGCCTTTTTCCATTCCAATTCAGACAACGATGTCTTAACATTCTTTGCACATGATGATCTTTCACATCAAGGACAAAGGTAACACCACAATGTCACTTCTCTTGCAAGCTACCTTTTTATCACCCAGTATCTCATTTCACTCGGTAGTGTTATGACACTAACAGCAGTGCCACCATATACCAAGATACGGTGTATTCCAAAGAAATACACACAATGATTAAGTCCTTTTGCCTCCTCCACAAAGAACAATGTCATGAATATTCTGTAGAAACAATGATTTGGGATTTTTTTTCCTTTTCTTTCGAAGCAGACTGTTTTATAGCACAACTGCAAATTTCTCATTTGCTTTTTCAATACTTTTATATATATAGCTCTCTATTCCTTGGCTTTTCAAAAGAAACTATTTGATTTAAGAATGTTTTAAGCTGAAGAGACTCTATGTAAATATTCCATGAGAGTAAACATGGAAACTTGTCTATCTGTACTGACAATGAAGCACACTGTAATAATATGTTGCCCATTCTGTCTCAAATACCTGACTACACTGACAGGGCTAGTTATATGCAAATATTTCTTCTCTAAGCTCTTCTCACAGGCTTGAATTCCCTGCAGCTTTCAAGGAAGCCACGTTTCTTCAGTTACAGTTCCTTCCCTTTGCTCTTCCAGCTCCTAAATTTATTTCTTCCTGTTGCAAAATCTTTGCTAAACATTTGAACAGTTTCTTCACGAAGTGTGTGCTTTTGGCTGTACGACTTTTATTATTATCCAAGCTTGTTACTGCATGGATAGCGCACTATTCCTAGTGATTTTTATTTACATACACATACATACAATGAACTATTCTTTAGAGCAATGAAATGAACATCCTTCTGCATCGATATTCTTCAGCCTGATGGAAGGAACAGACACATAGTCTGATAAGGGTGCTGCTCTGCATTTTCCATAGCTATGAGGCTTCAGACTTATGGAATAGACAGCATCTGCAAAGGACCGAAGCCAAAAAATGTGCACGAATCAAAAAAGACTAAAAGTTTCACCTGGCAAAGCCGACTCCTCTGCTGACTCCATTAGCATCTCTTAATATTCTGGTGGAAATGACATGTCCAAAGGGTTTCAGCATATTCTCCAGTTCCTGCTCATCCATGGAAACGGGTAAATTTGAGATGTATAGATTTGTGGGATCTTGCTCTTGTTGCTATGACAAAATAAGAGAAATATCCTCAGTTAGGCTTAGCACAATAGAATAGCTTATGGCTCATACAACAAGGGCTACCCAAAATAGGAGCAAGCCAAAGATTTATAGCTGCATTAGAAGCAAAGCTGGGCAATCTGTTCATGATGGGAACTTATTTGCCAAATTTCTGCAAACTCTCATGCATGTGCTTAATTCTATGCGTGACTGCTCTTATTGAACTCAGTGACACTACTCATTTATAGAAAATTACTCTCATGCACAAGTGTTCTCGGGTTTGTGTCCTAATTTAGCAAACAGATTGTGAAGAAAACATGATTTCCACAAATGTGCTCACTGTTATCATAAATGAAGAAAGAAAACTCAACACATGTTTTAAGCAGATGTGCTTCCCAGCCTGCAGACTTCCCATTCAACCTGTTCATCATAAGCAAGGTTGGTTGAAACCACAGAACACTTTCCATAGTATCTTTTCCTTTTTTTTTTCTTATCAGAAATGTCTTTGTTGATAATGTGCAACAAGAATTAACTTGGTGGGGGGAGTTCTGTAGTTCAATCTAAGGTCCTGGTGAGATAAGGCACATGTTTATTCTGAGACTGAAATAAAGTATCTTATAAAATAAAGCCTTTAGTACGAATAATTGAGAAAAGAAATTTGAAGACAGCTTTCTCCTTCTATTTTGGATTTTTAGGCTAAACTTTCCATTTTGGCAACCATTTCAACTTCTGTTCTTGCCTGCTGAACCACTGCAAAGGAACTTGAAAGACGCATAGATTCCGTATGTAAAATAAGTGTATTAAAGCAGTAAATAAAAACCTTGTCTACAGACAACCAGGTCTTGATTACACTAAATCAATTTAGTTAAGCCCTTGCAAATTTTCATGGCTCTGGTTCCATTTTCATTGATACAAGCTTTATGTAATATCTGATCACCTGTCAGTACAAGTCTGACTGGGATCAGGCATGACTACATAATTTTAGCTAATGCTTAATAACCAAAAATATAAGATACAATCTTTATGCTGTGCAGTAAGCCAGACAATACCTTACCTGACAAAGACTTCTAAGATTTTTGGATTCTTTTTCATTACACATTTTAATGGGCAGAATTAATCTGTACTTGTTCAACGCCGAGATTTATATGACAACTGTATTACCTTATTCTGCTATGAGGTTCCCTAAAACCAGATTAATAATCTTACAGCAGCACCACTATACACAGTCCTGTGGCCATCTGCCCTGGTTTAACTAAACTAGTTTCAAATTACACTCCATTAAAATAAGTGCAGATGTGTCTTGTCAAACACAAAGAATCACATGTCCTATTTCTAGAAGACAGGACAGAACCAAGACGTCTGCTCCATCACTGCCCAGCACATTCAAGGCCTCGAAAAAGTTAGCAGAAATTGTTTCAAGCTGTGATTCACACACCCCATCTTTACAGGGACAAGAAGAACTAAACAAAGCCTAGCTTAGCTAAATACCAGAATCAGAAGCCAAAGAAAGTTGTCAGCTTCCTTTAACCAAGGCTCAAGGGAAATTTTAGATGAGAAGATGAGAAGAAAAGCTGCAAATGGATACCGCAAAGGGTCCAAAATCAGGAGGCATGTAATACTGCTTTATTGTATAATTTGGATTCTGACCTAAGAGCTGTGAACACTTGCCTTTGGACACACTGCTTAACTCCCACTGCATTCTAGCTTTGCATCTCCAGAACCATTACCCCATGAAACAACACATTACCATGCAGGTTGAATTCCCCATTATTTTACAAAACAAAAATAAAATAACAAAGTAGGCACATTTTCAAGCTGCTGTCCATAAAAATATACCCAGTTATTACCATGCCTTATAGTAAGGGGCAGAGGAGAGGAAAACCATACACACGCGAACAGCGAACTTAACTGCAATTGAACTGAAGCTACAAAGCCCAAATCTAGAAAAACAGTCTTTCCCTTTCCAGTCAGCTTTCCCTGCAGTCATCTTCCTTTCTCTCACTTCAATTTACATTCATACAGATCTGAAAGCTAGTTCCTCTCCGATAACCAAAAGATATTAGTGAGGGGTCAGAACCAGTACAGTATCGACAATGCGAGGAAAATCATGTGAACAGTCCTGGAGGGAAAGCAGGCAAGAAAAGAGAGGAATCTGAGCTTCAGATCACTCTTCTAGCTTTGGGAAAAACAAACAAACAAAAACCCAAAACATTTTATCTCTCCTTCCCCCCCCCCATTTTTCCCCTTTTCTGTGTGCAAACTACTTTAGTTTTATTGCTTGTTATGTTTTGCCCCTGTCCCCCCAGAAAAAGGAAAGGTACAGAAGATAAGGAAGCATCTTCATTGTTACTAAGTACTTTGAAAACGTGAGCAATTGAGGCAGTTAAAGCAGAGGCATTACAGAAGCAAATCAAAGTAGAAAGTTTCATCATTCCAACAGGCACACTTTTTCAGAAGTAATCACATTGTTATGGAAACTTCTACCCCTTGATTGGTTAAGGACTTTGATTAATCAACCAAACGGTGCTCAGGGACTGACATCCCTTAGCAATGGTTAGGGGAAAAAAACAACAGCCTCACCCAGATGAGATCCCCATAGCCAAAAGGCAGGCTACCGCTATTAAAAAAAGTAGAGTTATGCATCAGTAGCTTGCACAACAGCCTTTGCTTTCACTGAAGCAATTCAGTCCCACAGAATATTAAAATGAGAACTTTTCTTTTGACTACTCAGTTTTCAAGCTGGGGCAAACAACTAAAATAAATAACAACTGCCGCCAATGTGTCTCACTTCTGGAGTAGGAACACATAAGCCTTTTAACTGCGTTACAGATTAAATGCCATTGTTTTAAACATCCGTGGACTCTGAGGATGAATGAAAGACTAGCAGGCCATATTCACTCTCTCACAAGGATTTACCAAGCTTATCTTTTATCAACATGATAAACAAGAGCTGCAAGCAGAGAGAGACAGATGAGGCCACTCACGCTACCTTCACAACGCAACAGGGTTTTCTAAGAAAGGAAAAAAATCCACTTTATTTTGCCTTACTATACAAACGTCGCATTTAGAGAAATACCCTTATCCTTTACAGTGAAATACCACCCCACAGAAACCGTATTTTGCACCACAAACTGAACCGAGATGAAACGTCTTCTCAGCGATGAAGCCTGGAGCTGAGCAGGCTTCACAGGAGGGGCGCGGAGCCCGGCTGCCCTGCCAGCCCCCATGGCCACCTACCCTCACAAGCCCCTGTTTCGCAGGCTCGCCCCCGCTCCCAGCCTCTGGCACCGGGGCTCCTTGGCATCCTTCTCAGTCGTGCAGAGATCCCCTCTGTGACCAGGAGGTGCTACACATGCTCCGTGTTCTTCCCCAGCCTTTTCATCCCAGGTTCTCCAAGCTCCTGCGCGACATACTCGCTTCCCTAGCCCCAGTGTAACTGCCAAGCTTCTCAGTTCGAAAGGCAGGCATTCGACCATTCAAAATGTGCTGATTTGTTGACAAGATGAGCTTAACCAGAACCATAAGCCCAAGCACCCCACAAGCTACTAGCCTTTCATAATGACAGTCAGGTTTGCCTTCAGTGAAGGATCACATCCCAGGGTTGCAGGACTGGTGGTAACTGTGGTGTCTGCACCTACATAGCGTGGCCCGGGCCCTCTCTGGTTCATTTAATTCGTTCCATGGCTTTTCACTAGGCCTTAAAAAACGCTGCGTCTCACCTTGCGGTACTAAAATCCCATTTATGGTTAGGTCCGGTCCCAAACTGACCAGTCGTCCGTGAGAGAGCAGAAAGTCATTTGTGTGATCGTCACGGTCACCTCAACTGCCTTCTCCTCTTACACCCCCAGTATTTTGGACAGGGATGGCAGTGGTGGGACAGCAGCAGGCCACAAACACCTCCAACCGTACCATGCCTTGGCCGTGCCTCGGTCGCCACCTTGGAGCCACCGCTGGAGGGCCACCAGCCAAGCAAGAGCCCCCAGTGCCACCCTGGCTCTGTGGCCCTCATCCCACTTTCCCCCTCCAGTCTTCCCAAAGAGGGTTTAATCCCCCACATATGAAAAGGGCTGCCCCAGGGGGAGCAGGGCCTGCAGCCCCATGGGCTTGGAGGAAGAGGAGGGGGCTGCTGGGAGCGGTGGGGGGCTCACCGCAGTGTGGTGGCACGGCTGCTCCACCTTTCCCAGACCCTGTGTCCCAAACGTGGCTAATTAGCAAACATGCAAGCGCGGTCTCAAGGCACCATCAAAAGCCTGTTCCTGGCCATCCTCATTCACGTCACCCAAGACCTCCCATTTGGCAGCCCAAGGCGGGCCACATTTCCCAAGTACAGCTTGCACTTGCACTGCAGTCCCAAAGAAACGGAGGCTAGCTCGTCCACTCAGCCCCAGCCTTCTGAAAGCCTGACACAGCCTCGCACCCCATACTGAGCTCGTTCTGGGGTCCTGGGGTGTGCCAGGCTGTGTGGGTACGCTGAGTGCCACAGAATGGACCAACAACAATAAAAAGAGAAACTGAGCCAATTGAAGCTCCTCTCCAGACAAGTGCGGCTTTTTGCAACTCCCGTTGCTCCCACTCCAGCCTGTTCCACCATCGTTGTAGCCCAAATACCTCAGTTGCTCTGGCCTCTGGGCTCCAGGGGCATTAGCTGCACACATACGCTGTAGTTAGGCTATACTGCCTGGGGGGTACACGTGATAGACACTCCCAAACTGGCCACAACCACAGCTAGGAACGGTTTAAAATTGTGAATACTGCACATTAACAGTATGTCAAAACCAAGTTTCTGATTAGCTCAGATCACTTCCAGCACTCGGCAGCAGGCGTCCTGCCGCAAGGCTCTGGAGTTCAACAGTCAGGAGCAGTTGTACTGGGGAAACAGCCAGGAATTTTGTCACTGCCTTTTAGCAAAAACTGAGCCAGTCACTCAGCTCCCAAGGCCTGTGCCAAGGAGGCAGAAGAAGTCTGTAACGCAGAGGATTTGAAACGCAGTACACCACCAGCATTTGAAGCGGGTAAAACCCAGCGGAGGGCGTGCTGCAACTCAAAGTCTGCTGTTTGCTTCGCTGGACCCTGCCAGCCACTCTTCAAAGAAAGAACAACGCTCAGATGGGATTTTCCCTCCCATCTTGAGATAATCTTTGGAAGCAACACATGAAAAGCTGAAAGAATAATTCCTGCTGGTGCGAGAAGTGGCTGAGCCTCTTTACGCAGTACATTTAGTAACGCATTCCTTAAAGATACATGTGTAGGGAGGGGCGGGCAGTTTTTGGCTACATTATTTTTTCCCAAAAGGAACTAAACCTCCTGTAATCTCAGTGAGGCTGGAAACAGAGTGTGTTTGGCTTATTTGGGAACCTTATGTACCAATTCTTTTTATTCAACCTGAATTATTTCTCCTCAGAGTAGCTTGCTCTAGGAAGCTAAGCACCGATTATTAGTTCAAAGGATTCCTCTTCCCACCTTCCAAACTTCTAGGAATATCACTTTATATGTGGATTGATAGGAGATTCTGAACTCCTCTTTTTTAAGATATAATCAATATTTATATTAATAGATCATATGCTTTTCTTGTCCTTAATAGATTGAGACTTCATTATATGAACATCGCCAGAGGTCAGTATCGCAGCTCACTTCTACAAGCATGGTCAGGTCTTTCTGAACATTTTAGACCCAAGTTCAAATCACCCTCAAGTAGTATTTCCCAAAACTAGTTCATCTCTGCCTAGTGGCCACTGCCCAGATCTTCAAGCTATGTATGTAATTTCTTCCCTTCTTTAAAGATCTGAGTTGATCTTCTGTCTCCCCTTAACATAAAAATAGCTATGCTCGTTACGGAAAAAGCCATTTATGTGGAACCATTTATATGAAACCAGATCATTTATATTGGAACATTTATATGCCATTTCATAAACTTTCCAGTGCTTGCTCAGTATTTTAAAAACTGTAGTTGTATGGTAGCATCAGTCTGACACTCAGTTTATTAGATTATTTCTAAACTAGATTCTATACAAGCCACTGAGCTTAAAAGAAATTTAGAAGCAGCATGTAATACTTTCTCTCAGTAGATTCACATTCAATATCTCTTCTTGTTGTTTTATTATTTAATATTTACTTATTATTACTGCAGATCATGAGAACTTTCTAGGACATCTGAAACAGACATTAATTTGAAAGCTGATTTGATGCATTTGATTGGGTTCAGACATCAAAAATCTGAATTAAAGGATTTTTTTTCCACAGTTTTCTATTGTTTCCCCATTTATTCCTGCTGCTTTTTCACATTAGAGTTAATGTGGCATATTTTTGCACATATGTACAATAGGTCTAGTTTTCAAACAGAGTAAGCTACTGAATTTATAATTCAGGTGTTCAACTACAGATCTAATACCTAATGTCTGCAAGTAACATTTGGAGACGTTCTCTCTTCACTGACCTATGCAAGCATGGCAGGATGCTCCTAACTTCGTTGTCACCATTAGGCAGGCTGAACACGGGCTGGTGGTGTGAAAGTTAAAAGAAAGACACCCTAAACTCCACCACCTCCCGGTATCAGAGAAATGACGGCAGGAAACCCTCTTCCTCCTCCTCAGCGGAGGCACGAGGGAGGGGTTCTGTGCAGTGGCTGGGGACTGGGATCTTGCCTGCATACATCTGCATGACACCTGCAAATCAATGAAGATGCACTGATTTGAATAAAGTGATAGTAGTTGTGTTTTCAAAGATTTTCACTTTCTGGTTTCTTTTATAAAAAGAAGGGACAAACAAACAAACAAACCCTCATGGAACACTTACTATAGCAATGGTCCAGCTTTACAGAATTGCTAACGACATATTGAAAGCCATCATTGCAGTAACATGAGGTGAACAGAATGAGTCAAGTGCAGCTTCCAGGGTTCCCTTTGACTTTTTACCAGCTTATTTGTATCCCTTGGCGTGAGCACATTTTTAACAGCGTAGACAGCTAAATCAATGGCCAGTTAACTATCGATCCCTGGCTGGTTTCACTCTCTTGTTGAGCAGCACACCAAAAGGCTTACAAGACTGTACAGAAAGCCTAAACTTTACATGGATTTTATTAGTGCACTAAATACCGATAATCCAACAGACACAGTGGAAGGAAGCGATGCTGGCCACCTTGTCAAGAGTCCTTCCAAGGCTCTTTGCAGCAGGCACTGCCAGAAACACCAGCTGTCTTCTCAACCAAGACTGTGTCTGAACACTAGAAGGTTTTGCAGGGAAAGTACTGCAGAGCAGAAGACGTGAGGGTATTCAAAGAAGCTTATTTTGTCTTAGGTACCTTCCAAGGATCTGTATGTCATTTGATGGCCTTTCAAAGACTCCAACACATCAAGATTTAACATCCTGAGATGCTGAATCTTTCACCCTGATACATCTACTTCATGGTAGAAGTCACTGTACCTTTTTAGTTGACCATACGTTTCATAAATTATCTTCCGTACCCAACCCGACCCGACTTTTACACTTGAACAGTTCAAAATTTATTAGCAATGTGGTTTTTCCACAGCACTGCAGGAGATTCAGCCTCAGCATAACTATGCAACTATTGTACAGCAATAATTAAGCCCAATCCATCAAACATTATAAATACATCTAAAACTAAACCTGCAGCATGCATTTACTGTATAAGCTTGACTGTCAACGAGTCATGTCGAAAGCCTGTTACAACGACAAGCACACTTTCTGAAAAGACACAGTGGTTCTGCACATAAACACAGAAAACACTTCTAAGTGCTATTTTGAAGAAAAGCATTTTCTCAATGATTTTCAAAAGTATTTTACTATTATTTGAACAGCAAATTTAAGCACTTCTGAGCTTTATAATGACCCAAGAGAAGAACGCTTGCCATTAGAAATCCTTTGCCTGGGATCATCTAATCAGAAGAGAGATGTGACTCAGGCACCCAGCCTTACCCTGCCATCACCTCTCTGCCAAACACTCTTCGCAGTTATTCCTTAAAAAAGGCATAGGCTAAAATTTGTTCCACCAAATTCTGTCAAAAAATTGCAAACAAGCAAATTCCTAAAAGCCATGACCTATGAAAAGAAAAAGAAGTATTGTAGGAAATTATTTGTCACAAATACCTGTGCCAGATGCACAGTGAAGTATTATTTATAAGTACTGTTTTAATTAAAACCATGAACTTTAAAAAGAGTTCACAATTTATATATGCCCAGGATGTCTTCTCACTGTGCAAACTATCAGAGTGCTGTGCTGTGTAAGCTGGACTCAGCTTTCTTAATTAAGTTTGTTCATGGACATCACAGCATTTGCTAAAGCTAAATATTGCTGGAACCGAATTGTTATTGGCCTGTCCAGCGCAGAGCCGCTGCAAAGCCTTCCATCACGCATTTCATCTGCCAATGGTGATCTGATTTGCCCTTTGTCTTCTGTGGCAATTATGGACTTGAGTTGCTATGGTCGCTGCCTTCAGAGCATTGTAAAAGATACATGGTAACTCCTTTTATTTCCACAAAATACGATCATAACCATAACTATCACAGACTGATATAAAAAACTATTTTTCATACTTCTGCCATTACAAAGTGTAGTTTTTAGAACTTCTTACTTCTTAGTTTTCCTAGAAAAAAATTGCCACATTTTCCAACTCGCACAGTGCACTGCAGACAGAAAGGCGGCTCAACCTCTGCAGAAATCATTGTCTCACTCTGGCTTTGATGATCTTCAATTGCCTCCATATTCTCTTTCATAATGTTTCAATGACTGCTTTGCTATTTATATTGCTGTTAAGTAAGAATCAATTAATCACCTTAGATTACCTGAAGCCTGTCTATAAAAGTTTCTGAAAATGCTACCTAATCTCCCAGCCATGAACCCTAAATTAGAAACTCACTGATGACCTCTGGAAGCAAAAGGCTGATCTGCAATCTAAGTCGAACACCTTACCTATTTATTTTGATTTCTCACCAACTGTGTCCTAGTGAACTTAAGACACAGAGTCCTATTGCACTTTAGACAATATTGCATCGAGTATGTTTATTTGCTTTATACTATACTGGGTTAATGACATGCTGATTGATGTATATTTTCAGGATTTTCTCACCGATATTTAGACAGGAGTCAAGTCCTTTGTCCTTGCATGAAGTCAATGAATCTTGCAATTTAACTCCTACTATTCACATTCTCACTGTATTGCATTTTACATGATACTGTCCCACAGAAAGGGTGCATTTGTACACGTGCATGTATATACTTACACAAACAGAGAAAGAAGAGTTCACCAAAGAGATTATTTGCTTTACAGAGGACATAGCATGAAATCAGGTGATAGTATAAACTTTCCATTATCAATAATGGATGAAAAAAAACTAATTTGAGCTAAAATGCTGCATGCACTAAATTAATAAAATTAAATTAACAGTTTAACTTAAAGTGCTCTTAAAAAAAGATCTTAGAAATATGCATGAAAAACATCCCATTGTCATGGATTCTTGTGATTGTTTGGCATTTTGAAAAACATAATACACACAAATAGTAAGTATTTAGTAGCACTGCTTATTTCAGTTCTTTAAAAAAGATCTGCAGTGTCAGTAACACTAATCAGTTGAAATACATTTTTTTTAATATGTAAAATGTTCAGTGCAAAAATGTCCAATTGTAATAATATCTCAAAAAGAAAATTACAATTATTTTTGCTCTACTTAAAAACATAATACTCCCAAACACCTGACATAAACACAGAGCTTCACGATGGAACTCAGACAATGTAAAACTCTATCAGGAAATCTAGAGTTCTCCTTTTCATAAGCTGAAATATGGAAGGTTATGATAACAGACCCTGAAAAGCTGGATTTGTGTACAAAGCAAGGTTGGTTCTAGAGTAAATGGTTAAAATTATTACAGAATTTCTAGATCTCGCTTTTTTAGTCTACATTTGTCAAGGTGGCAACTGTCAAGCCATCGTCTGGTGACTACCGGAGCTGACTCGGCTGTGCTACTTTCTTACCTCAAAGTTTCAAGCAGAGCGTCTCTGTTCTCATGACAGTAACACTGGACCAAAAGGATTACAAATGGCAGTGGAAATTAATGGTTTTATCCCTAATCTATCTCAGGATACAATGACACCACTCAGTGCAACCAGAATCTGGCATTGTAGAGGACAAACTTGGGTTCCTCAAGCTGCAGATGCGAAGCATTTAGATCAACCTATGGATTAACTCTCTCGTGTACTTTGCAGAGACTGTGCCAGGTGTTAGAGCCAAGGTTGCATGTTGCTCCTCAAGCTCAGAAAAGGAAGCAATGGGACTTCCAAAATGACAGGAGTGTGGCAAAGGGGGGGGCTTTGCTGTCTGATCTTCCAGTGGCCACAGGATGTCATAATTAAGCAGCAGGGGCACAAGTTACAGATGTTTTCATGCACCTGTAACCCGTACTTGGCCAGGGTGGCTTTAAGACTTTCTGTCCACTATTTCTAGCAGCTCTTCTCCCTAAGAACAGAGTATTTACTCTGTCATGGCCTGATCCTTCTCTAACTGAATTCTACAGCAAAATTTTCATTGGTCTCACTTGGTAATTTCAGGATTTGTGCTTGGAAAATACTTTTAAAACTATATTCAGATTAATAAAGATGGTAAAAAGACAAATGGATGCATCTCTTCTGATGATTATCATGCATTTATTGTTTGCCTTTAATAGCTGCCAGCAAAATGAAGACAATATAGATTTGAAATGCTATATATGGACATAGGGTTAAATTATTTTCGATATTGCATCTGTCTGTAGATCAACGGGAACCTACACGTTTCTCTTCAGAAGCTTCTCTATGTTGGGGCTAACTCAGGAAGCTCAGGTTTCTTCATGTAAAATTCAAAGCTTTAGCATCTAACTGTCTGCACTTGCACTGGAAAAAGACTGTAGCTATTAACAGTAGTAAATTATCAGCACTGGGAAAGCATTAGAAGCTTTATGAGGACTTTTTGGGACAGCATAATGCTTTTTAATATTTGGTCTATTGACCCAAAGGCGAATTCAAGCAGCACACAGATCCCATGTTATTGCTTGTGAAGAAAACCAAATGCTCTCTTTTGTCATGTTTTACGTTACTTCCTATAAACCATAAATGAAGTCAGAATTTTCTTGTCTGGGAATTCCTGTTGGGATAAAGGTTGAGGTCTACCTAACCTCAGTCCATACAAACTGCTAGAGAACAGTTATTCGTCTGGATGCACATGCCAGAAATGGAAACCTACTAGTCCTTGAGGATGCATCAATTTTCAGGGAGTCTGGATTCTTTTAACTCCTACAGAAACTTAAGAAAAAAATCTACATGCATACTGCTTAAGGAAAACAAAATCCACCATAAAACACAGCCTTGACAGTTTTATTTTGAGAAATCTGTATTTAACACAGACAAAAATACCGTTCCCATTTAAGATCAGGCTCAACTAACAAAACATACACTGCAGAAATACTTGTACTTTTCCTAAATGCATCAGATATAAAAAGGCAACCAAGTCATGTTTCAAATGTGACAAGTGACGGTTATTGCTCAGAAGTACGACAGACACAGCAATACCACATTTTCCCTGTGTGTGGAATTCTTGGTGCTGAGTCAGCAAGTCCCAGTGGAGAGTTAGCAAAAAGGCCTCGAAATATTCAATTTTCACTCTCACAGATGAAGATGAGGAATTATTATTAGTAAGTGAAGAAACTGAAACTTTCCTTTATTTTAAAAATATGATGTTAAAACAGAACCAAAACACAGGGTTGAATCACAGTGATTCTCACGGCTGCACCCCCGTGTCCAGAGCAGCTGAGCTGTCTGTGCTCTCCTCTGCGTCCATCAGAGCAACCCTTGCTCCATGTGATGTAATTGCCCTGGTCAATGAAGCTGAGATTAGGGGCCAACAGCACGAAAGCAAGGAAGAAGGCTTAACAATGGGGCTGAAATCCTGCCTCTTTGCCAAATGAAGCAGGCACAGTCCCATGCTCTCCAGGCTGCAATCTCAGCAGCATTGGCACTGTCCCACCACATTTTTGCCGACAGAGAAGTCCACTGCCCAGCAGCTGCAGTCAATGTCAAGAAGTGGAGCCTAGACAGCAGGTAGCCTGCCGTGGGTACTGGGACGTGTGTGACCACCTCCACTCCTGCTCTGGCCTTAGCTAACCCGGGGCTGGGCCCAGCTCCAGGGGAGCAGGAGAGGCTACCACTAATGAATGAGAAAAGTACAGCAGTGACATGAGGTGAGTGTGGTGGGTTGACCCTGGCTGGACGCCAGGTGCCCACTAAAGCCGCTCTGTCACTCCCCTTCCTCAGCTGGACAGAGGAGAGAAAACATGAAAGGCTCGTAGGTCAAGATAAGGACAGGGAGAGATCACTCACCAGTTACTGTCACGGGCAAAACAGACTCAAACTGGGGAAATTAATTTAATTTATTACTAATCAAAATCAGAGTGGGGTAATGAGAAAATAAACACAAATCTTAAAAACACCTTCTCCCCACCCCTCCCTTCTTCCCAGGCTCAACGTCACTCCCAAATTCTCCACCCTTCACGGGCTGCAGGGGAATCTCTGCTCTGGTGCCTGGAGCACCTCTTCCCTCTCCTTCTTCACTGACCTTGGTGTCTGCGGAGTTGTTTCATATAGTTTCACTCCTCTCCTCTGGCTGCTGTTGTGCAGCAGTTTTTCGCCTTAAATATGTTATCCCAGAGGCGCTACCACTGTCGCTGATGGGCTCAGCCTCAGCCAGCAGAGGGTCTGTCTTGGAGCTGGCTGGAACTGGCTGTAGCAGGCACAGGGGAAGCTTCCAGCAGCTTCTCACAGAAGCCACCGCTGTGGACCCCCAGCTACCAAAACCTTGCCAGACAAACCCAGTACAGTGAGGGAAATCAATAACCCATTGTGGCCACTGGACAAGCAGCAGAAGAGGAAACACCACATCAGTCTCCAGATAGGGAAGAGGAGCCAGGCATCTGTCATTCCTCATAGCCCTTGTGGGAGAGGGAGACAAGCAAAGCATCAAAGCTTCCATTCCCTGACACAAAAAAACCAGCACCACTGGGGAAGAAAGCAATATTTAAGGGTATGTTATCTTTGTGCAGACAGAAAATCAGGATCTGAGTGACCGAACGCATCAGCTAGTTGTTTAGGGAAAGCCAAAGTAGAGTAGTAGGCACTCCTATAACTGTACAATATCAGGGGCAAAAACAAGGATGGAGAGTGCAGTAAGAGAAATGTGGTTCTTCTCTTGCCAGTTGATGAAAGCAGAGAGGAGTGGGAATTTTACTGTGCTTTGCCATCTACAAAGAATATAGCCTCTCTACAAGATGGGCAGCAAACCAAAAAGAAGTCTATGAACTCTCTTACTTTCCAAAACCAAAGAAAGCGTGAGTTCTTCATGAGTTTTCCTGCAAACTTTTCATTAGTTCCTTCTGCCTTTTGTATCAGCTAGAAGAGTTCAGTCTTCTGAGCAGAGAATGCTGACTCACGTTTTCCAGGCTAATGAATGTTTCCAGTTGCATATTCACATTGAAAAGACAAAGTCACCGATTTTCTGCAGAAGGAAGCAGAAAATCACTCAGAAATTACAACAGGTATCGCAAGGTGGACAACGTGGCCAGTTCTATCCACTTACTAAGGATTATGAAAGAGCTATAAAGCAAATTTTGTTGAGCCATGAGGAGCCATATCCTGGTCCTGCTGTGGAGAGAGAAAAGAACTTCCCCCCTTCTCATGGTACTGATGTGAAAGGGCATATGTACTGTTCTTGTGGCAAAAATTAAGAGCTTTGAGAAGACCAATAAGCAAAGATGTCTCACATTCAAAATAAAATAACGCACGCAGTTGTCTGCAGTCAGCTGGTGAGATGCAGCGGAACTGGCGTGGCGAGACAGGAGCTCTGCAGCACAGGGCTGTTCCCAGGACAGTGAGGACAAGCTCAAAGGCATTGCTGCATGAAGGGTGCCTACCTGCAAAAGCTCATGCAGTTCAGCTCCTTTGGAACCAAGAGACCAGGAGGCAAACAGTAGAGGAGCAGCACAAGATGATGTAAGAGAACAGTATAGCAGAGATTGAAAGATACTAGAAGTTGAAATTCAAAACAGAGCACAATGCCTGAACCTGAGTACATGTGACCAGTCCCCGTGAGGAGGAGGAAGAGGAAAGGAAGAAGGAAATGCTCCAAACCGTGTAATTCTGTCTTTCCTTATGTTTCCAGAAATGTGGATTTGGTCGCCCTGCATAGCATACAACTGGCTGTGACTGCTTGCGTGTCAATGATTTGCTGTGTTGTACTAAGCTGGCCTGTGAGAAAATGCACTAGCATTCCGATGTTGAGCTCTCTGTGGCTCATGATCATCTGTTCTTCTTACATCTACACAGTATTTCAATTGTGGCTAATGTATATCTGTGTGTGTGTGCCCATGGGTGTGTATATGCATGGGAATGATGTGTTTAAGTACATAAGTACAGCTCTGTATTACATATGTAACAACAAAATATATTATACACATAAAAGTACATTCCAGTTTAAGCATGCTTTCAATCTTGAAGATCTGGGTAAACAGATGTCTATGTGCAAAGACACAGAAGCCTATACCCAGACTTCCAAAAAAGGAGGCCCATTTGCAATTACGCATACATATGTGCGAGTGACTGTGTATACAAAGGAGGTATCCCCATACATAGCCACTTAATGTGCTTAGCTGGTGGTACGCTTGTGTGTGATTAAATATATCTGCGTGTAATCATACTTTATATTTATTTGTATACATGCATAAGCCTTTCATATAAAAAGTGATGGCTGTATCAATCCAACAAACAAAGGATGCTATTATCCTCTTTCTCACTTTTAAACCATAAGCAACTCTACGAACTTACTGCAGCAATAAAACGGTAAGACAAGATAGAAAGGCATTCCTGGAGTCCCAGACTGGAAAGGCATTACAAAGAAAGCATTTTGGATGTAGTGGATGGTTGGGAATTAAAGGCAAAAAAAGAATCTGCAAGCAGGGTGTAGCGCGAGTTGAGTGGGTCTCCTTCTACGACACTGGAAGCTGGATCTGGCTCTTGCGTTGGTCCTTAAAGATGAGTTGTTTTCTCTGGCTTTAGAATCTTTTTTACAACTACAAAGACAGCGTTAAAGAAAGGAACTTGAACTACAGAACACTTTAGGCTTCTGGATTACCTTTCCCATGTGCTATATTGGCAGCTTGTTTTCAAAATAGTTTTAGTGAAAAGAAAAGCCAAACACCTTAAACTCAAAGCTATCTAACATTGCACCACCAGGGTAAAGAACTAGAATGAGAGCGAGCTACCTTATCATGTAAAGTAGGAGTGTTTTATCAGAGACACTCTTCTTATGCCAGTGCTTATCCTTGCTGATACTGGTATCAGCAGTTGATGACATAAGCAGAAAATCACCCAATACTTGGGAAACGACTTCAACCATTGTTTGAGGAGGCAAAATGCAGTTGGCTCCTAAAGGAGACAGGACTGAAAGGTACCATGTACAATGCCTCTAAGTGGATGCCTATGAAATTCCAGAGGTTGCTTGTGAAGTTCCCATCACGACTGTATCAATTCCTGGTGGCTCTTGGTAAAATACATACAGCTGTGGATGTCCGTGTGTTTTCCACAAGCCATGTAAACACTTTAAACCTAAGGGATCAAACTTGATAGTTTACTGTCCTGAGAAATTTCTGCTCAGCTCAACTTTGCTCAACAGACCTAGCTAATGTTGCATGTATTCTGTGGGCACAAAACCTCCACAAAAACCCAAAGCCGACCCTATGCTCTAAATATGGAAGCTGGTCATATCTACACAAAATCCCTTAAACACTCTCAGGTTCCCCAAGAGAAAAATAAATATCTACTGGATCCCACTGAGTAATGTCCCAGCCTGATGTTGACTCAGTTGTGGATCTGCAGATCAGCGACTGTCACAGACAGACGCACATCCAGCAGCCTCAGGATGGGATTTGGCATTCAGAGGTTTCCCAACCCTTACCCTGCCAGGGAGGGGATGAGCCTGGCTCTGCTGAGAAAAGCATCAACAGCCCCTGCAGCTTGTTTGCTTGTTAAGGGCAAGAGGTTCAAGTTACATGACCCTGCTTTTATAGATCAATCAACTTAACCTGCTAGGCTGCCTTTCACAGGTTTTTGAAATATTACACTGTTTCGGAACATCATGCAATTGCCAGAGAAAGCAAAAAGTTAAGGAGTAGAGCCATTTGTATTACTCTGCTATTAATTTTAAAACTTCAAACAGTGATATTATAAGAGTTCAAAATAGCAAAGTGTGGGGAAAATATTTTCAGGGATCCAACCAAATCAGAAGGCCATGCAGTGAAATAGGAAGAAAAACCAAAATATGCAAGCAGCTTCTGTCACTTGAGATACACGCAGAAAATTGTGTTGCACTGTCCCAATGTTGCTGTTCCCCATGGAAGTAAAAAATTTCCCTGCTTTTAAGTTCTGCTAAACCTGCCACCCATTCTGTAAGCTCCAAAATTAACATGAAGAAAAAGAAATACTATTCAGAGACAAAGCACACTTGAAGCCAAAGCCCTGACTACTTTGGGACAATTAAAGCACAGCCTGGGTATATTAATCACAGTCTTCTGGCCCGGTTCCAAGGTGGGCAATTACAATCTGCCTACCTCAAATTCTCCCCAGAGTTTCAAATGCAAGAGTTATTTGTGATTTCCTTCCTATAAAAAGTGTTGTTTAATGCAGCCAGTAAAGACTGGTTTCATTCAAGTAATGGGTGAATGACCCACACTGACGATAGAAAATGTGCAAAAGCACTTTGGGATCCTTCAGGAAGAAGGACACTTATTACATGGTCATTTTACAGTGCTTTTATTATTCTAAGAGGAAGTACTCCTATCTAGATGTTTCTTCACGTGCCTCTTAGTAATCAAGTAGTTGAGAGTTTGGACTTGTTTTTGTAAAAATTAAATTAGGTTTGGTTATTTCTTCAGTAAATTTGAGATGATAGACATGAAATGCAAGCACTGTATCACTGAGACAGTTTAGGAAAACATACACAACTTCTTCTACTCTGAAAACTGTTCAGATCATTTTTTGAGCGAAAAAAGATTAATGATTTATTATGGGGCTCATTAATCAAAAACTGTGTGTGCATGTTTTTAAAGGACCAATTCCACTGTTCAAGTCAATTAGGTCCTCTAAAGCTCTTACATTGGGAAGGAGCCGCAATATTACCAAGACTTCCTGCAATATTATTGAGACTTCCCCGAGTGTATTTAGAGTATAAAATAAATGCTATTATTCAGGAGATACTGAATTGCTAAGCTTCTTAAATTTGTACAATTGGGAACCTGAAGTACATTAAAATGCTGAAACTCATTAAGAGCCCTTTTCACAGCTGCAAAATCATTGGCATTCACAGCACCGTGCAGAACAATAAAACACTCCCCACACCTTTGAACAGGGTGACTTCCGTTCCTCCAGCTCTGCTTTAATGAATCACTGAGGCAGAACTGGTATCTAACCTCTCCGTCAACCTACACCATTGAAAGGGAGAAACAAAAAGCCACAACAACGCTAATATTCTGGACAGAAAAGCAAAATGTACGAGCATACTTTACCAACCCTCCCCCAAAACAAAACCCTCAGCTCTCGCTGCTACTTGTTAAAATATGATTCAGTTTTCTCCATCAACACCAAACAAAACGCCTTCAGAGGCAGAAAACAATCCATGTTTTGCTCCCAAGACACCCACCACACTACGCCCAAGTAGACTTTGTTTCCTCGGGTGTAATTTTTCTGGACCCAAAGCACAGGATCCAGCATTTTGGTGGGAGTCTTCGCTACTGCTAGTTGCACACAGTCACTCTGCATGCCAAAAATGTCCTCCTGCCCTGTTCACCGAGGAGCTGGATTTTGTGCCTGCAAAGTGGCACCACAACAAAGAGCATGAGTCCCGAGCAAACCTGTGGATGCCCCAGACATGTTTCCTACATGTTCCCCAGCAGACGCACGGTGCTGGTCCTGGCAGTCAGAAGACGGCACCTTTCCAAGATTCTGCAAAATTACATCTTTCTCCAACTGCATCAGGATAACCGGTGCTCAACTCTCAGCTAGAAGCCAGCCACTTTGCATACCGAGCAATTGCAAATGGCACTTAAAAACAATCCTTCTCTTTGATCCGGTAACAGCGTGTTCTGCCCCCTCCTCAGTCAGGAGGGTCACAACTGCGCCTCTGGTATCTACAGGTCTCGCCAACCCCAGGGCAAAGAAGCCCAAGTCTTATCAACACTCCTGTGCATCAGTCTGATTTCTCCAGCTGAAGGATTTGTTTTTAAGTAAATTTCCACTGGGCCACCTACCACGCTTCCTTTGCTATTTGAAAAGCAGAAGAAAAAAAAATGCAGTAACTGACCAAAAATTAAGTGTAAGAACTATGGGAATAGCGACTAGTCTAGAGATTTCACAAGATTCATCATCATAAGCTTGGTGCTGGACAAAACTGAAAGAAACAGCCTTAGGACTATTATTTAGCTTGTTAAATTCTATGTGCAAGCTCTATCTGTTTATTCCAAACTATTCCCCAAAGCAATGAGTGGATTGTCTCCCTGAGAGGGGGAAATTGTTCCCTTTCCTCTTCTAAACATTTTTTGAAAGGAACGGCGGAAAGTGCAGTGCCAAACTGTTGAAGAAGAGTATGTATTTCAGAAGTGGGTTTGAAGGCTTCAACAAGAGATATTCACATTAAAGATTACTGAATTAATTACAGAAAAAAAGGGGGTGAGGTTCTATGTGGGTGTTCCCATCTACATCAAACAAACTCGAAGAAAGCAACACTATGAGGCAAGATTAGAGTATGATAAAAACAAGGCATGTGGGTAACGGAAAAGATGCTCTGATAGTGCACAAACTGAGGTCGCCATGTTACGGGCAACAAAAAACGTAGCTTCCAAAGCTTAGCTGAAGAGTACTACTTGAGCCCTGTGATTCTTGACAAAACACAGTACAATTGCTCTTGAAACCCAACTATTTCGACACATGATTCCAACTCCATACCTTCAGCTGGGAACACTCAAGCCATGCCAAGTGAGGAGAGCGGGAAACCCACCTGCTGACTGACAGGGGAGGGCACAGCCGTGCACACCCACACCCCACCACCATGACCACATTTCTCCACTGCTCCCCAGCCAGAGAGAGGGGCTTGGGACCAGCCACTGCTGGTGCATTGCCGACGGCAGTGTGGGCAAAGGAGCCGTCTGCCTCCATGAGAAACACTGCAAGCGGCACAGCAGTGGCAAATCCCAACTTTTTTCCCTGAAAGCAGGCCCAGAAAGGAAAGAGCTGTACCATTTTCAGCTTGCCAGTCGTTTGGGGGTTGGAACTGACTGGTACTTGCATGGAGACTAGAAAAAGAAGAAGGGAGCCCTCTAAGCTTTTCAGCTCGTAACTTCGTTACAAGATTTTGCCATCTGATCAGAAAAAAAGTCCCCAGAAGAAAAAGAAACATTTTTTAATAGTATTTCATCCTTTCAATGTTTTGGGTTTCCCTCCTGAAACCGTCTTACTCCTTCTATTGGATCATTTCATTAAGACACTCTGGGGTGTCCAAGCTAAAAACTTTAAGATATAAATAACAGGGGATGCGACAAGAGGTTTTCAGGGAAGGGATCACTGTGGAATTCATCCCCCTTGCTGAGGCTGACAGGGCTCAACACCTTCTACCTTCAAATCATGCTGCAAAAGCTGTCTTTTACAGACGGCTCAGGGCTTTCCTCATCCCATAACTTAAAGTGAATGAACTTTTGCCATCTTGTATTTTGCAACCACTTTAAAATAGAATGATAATTTTCTATTGCAATCTTTAAAACAATCTGAATTTATTTAAGCTAATCTTTTGTTCTCTTGGAAAATAACACAACCATGCTTACGTGCAGGCAGTGCAACTAAGCATCTCTCCTTTCACAGTGTGACCATGTACAAATTCACAGGTATGGTAATCTTATTTATTCTAGAGAACGGGACAGTATTTTTAAAAGTAACCTTCTGCAGAGAAGATCTGGCTTGCAGAGATTTTGCCAGGATCCTTTTAAAAACACAAACTAAAACTTTCTATTTTGCACCCCAAATCATTGCATTAAAAATTGTATCACTGCAATTGAATAGCACTGGGCATTTGGAGCTGAAGGCAAATGGCTGCACTTAAAGCTACCTGCTAATGATGGAACTGCACACAAAGGCACAGGTATGTGCTCAGACGTCTGCATGCCCACACCACCGAAGTTCGGATGCGCCCTATGTGCCTGGCTTTGTATATCCCAGTCTGGGTCTTCAATGAAAGGGAGAAAAAGACTTCTCTGATTTTAAGCACAGTGCCTTCAAGCATAAAATATTTTCTATTTTTCAAATTGACTTTCAAGAACAGTTTGAATTATTCACTTTATTTATTAAGTATGCTTTGGCCATTAATGTTGACTGTGCTTTCTAAAAAGAAAAGAAAACGTGAATATTTTCCAGACTTGTCCAGATTGCACACTGTGGAAAGAAAAGCATTGACTAAAGTTTAAGGCTCACAACAGAAATATTAATATTTCTGTGCAGTTTTTGGAATATTTGGCTAAACTGAATACCAGTGGAGGTGAGCAAGCCCCCCGGTATACGTGAGAGACATTTAATGGATGTTTTTGCTTAAGCTATTGTCATAAGGGACCTCGATTATCCTAATCCAAAACTGCTCTGCTTTAGCACCTGCACCTCGCGCTGAAGTCCGTGAGAACAGGCAGAGAGGACTGAGGGGGTTGCAGACCCCAGGCTGAGGACCGTGTCTGAGTCTGAAAGCTTTTTCTTCGCACTGACTATGCTTAACCTTTTAGAGATGGAAATGAGAGGAAGAAGTCATTCTAAACAACTACACTAAATTCAGCTTTGCTGTCTAAAGTCAGCCCAAGAATTTTTGGCTAAGACTTTGGGTTATGTCTGCTTTCACTCATAAGCTCGTTCCAGCTTGATCCTAAAAGCCTTGCAGCAGCTGAAAGTGGTACCGTCCCTTCAGACCTCATCCTCACACAGGTTCAATACCATCCCCTGCAATCTCCTGTGGTTTTGAGCATCTGGCCTTTCCTTGCCAGATGACGTTAAAAGGACGAGTGCAAGGCTTAGGGTGGGGCAGATGAACAGCTCATTTTCACAAGCAACCCCTAATGTGCAGATATGGCCTGAAAAGTATATGCAACACCAGAACCTGTATTCCTAAAACAGACAGTAAGTAGAAAAAAAACCCACAAACCACAAAAGAATCCAGAAAAAAAAATTAATGTATAAATAGACTTCTGTTTCAGTTGTTTCAAATATATAAATCAATGATGTCTTAATCAGCTGACAGTCTTGCTGATCTAACTTACAGTAGCTATTTGAAAACCTCTACCACCAACAGAACCAAAATTAATCTGTAAAGGAATACCTTCCCAAATCTTTTGCTCGAAATACTGTATGTAGAAATAAATCTGGAAATGAAAGACTGCTTAAATTTTTTATAAAAAGTAGCTAAGCTTTGGTCCAACTTCACTGAAGCCATTTGTCAATTACCCATGATTGAACTGACAATAAAATCAAACAAAAAGTAAATATTAACTTGGCCAAGTAGGTTCAACAACAAATTATTCTGAATGAGATGGGTTATGTACAAGCTAAAGCACAATACTTGTTTGTAAATCCCAGGATGAAAGGCTATAGAAACAACAGAAGACTGCACAACACTAATCTCATAAGCTCCTAAAGAATACCTAAAAGGAAGGAACATTCTTACCCACCATCGGGAAAGCACGTTTTGAATTACTGTTGAAATGCTGTTTTGCATTACTTTTGAAAACACAGCCCTCTGTTTTTGGGTTTGGGCTCTTTTATGCCTGTGCCCACTCTATTATCAAGCAACATTTCCTCCACCCCCCCATTTTTTAACACTGTCAAACTTCTAGCTATACTCAGGCTACTAGACTGCCATGTTCACATGGTTTTAACCAAATTCTTTAGTTCACCAGCACAAAGAGGACCAAACTTAATTAAAATCTTCTTATGAAAACATGTTCAAAGCTAGGAAAGATTTCTGTTCCTAGCATGCAGAACTCACAAGTTAGAATTTAAGCATAGTTCAACCCCCCAAGAATCACACCACCACTTTTTTTCTAAAGATACATAAATAGTTAATAAAGGAGTTAACAGTAAATGATGCTTAAAATGCGGGTCTTAATTCATGAACTTTATGAGAACAATAAAATATAGTGATGGGCGCTTCTAATGGCTTCCACAGTTCAGCCATCATCCCTTAAATGAGTAGGACCTCAGGCTTTATAGTAAGCATAAAAAGGCAGCATTTGCCATCCTGGGTGAGGTTGCTGGTCCACCTAACCTGGAAATGGCATCCCTTTAGTATCAGTTTCTGTCATCGCAATGCAATAGCAACAGCAGGCTTTAGTAATAGAACAGTGGAGTTTACTCATACATAAGGTAAAATAAAGAGAGTCATCACTGCTTTGTGTAGTACATATACAATAGCCTAAATTAATTTACATTTCAGACCCAAATTTTCTTCAGGACTGCTCTTTGTTTGCCATTAAAATGGAAGGCTGCATCAGGAACCTCCAAGGCCATACGTACATTGTGACACCGGGTCCTGCCTGGCCCCTGTCTTGCCCAGCATGGGAGCGGCAATGATACATGAAATCCACCGTCCCCTGCTTTGGAGACCCCAGGACAACACCACGGCTTCCGCCGCATGGAGGAACGGCAAAATGTTCTCAGCAAAGCACATCTTTTAAGTTGACATCATCCTTCCAGAACATGTCAAATACAGCCACTAAAACTGCAACCTACATATGGTCTAGATTAAAACTAACAAACAAACAAGCCAGCCCTTCAATTATGAGGCCTTCCAGAAGCAAGAAGCTGAAAGTACACTTATTGCTTTATACTGTAGTGCAGGGACTGCCAGCAGAGTCGGCTGCAAGCGCAGCATATCCGGCACCGCTCAGAAAAAGAGATGGCTCGTCCTTTTCCGGCGAACATGATGCCGTAACACCCGCTCCCAGGGCAAAAGGGCTGCCGGGCTGCTCTCCTCCCCGCTGCGCCCCAGCTGGCAGATACCCCCGAGGGCATCTGCACTGATGCAGAAGACAAAAATGGAACACAACCCACAGAAAAACCCTTCATGTAACTGTGTGCAACAGGCTTCGGATCTCAGCCCTGAGGAGCGAAGAGCTCCAGGATGGCTCGGTATTAATGACAAAAATGAAGAAATTAAGTTTGTGCAGCTTCCTACGTTTAGTAAAGGAAATTATGCATTTCCCACAAAGCCTAATGCCAGCTCCACAGGGATTATATTACTATTTATTGTTTTGTTTGCTCAAATAAAACACCTGTCGAGGTCAGCTATTCGAAGAATTTTTAATATACCAGCCTTACGCTACGAAGAGTAAGAAATGTTTATAGGGGCACTCCTGGTAAGATTGTTGGCTTTTTTTCCCCCCAGGTAGGTGCATAATGATTTAATAACAGAAACAGCATGCCCACAAACCTCTGAACCCCAGATTTAAATAAAAACTAATATATCTGAAATCTGGGTATCAGTCTCCACAGCTCCTTCAGCTTTCCCTGTTATGAAAGGAGACGTAACCCTAGGATACGGCATCCTTCTTTCATAAAGTCCTGTCTTAAAGTGTCGGGAGTCAAGGAATTAAAAACAAAAGCGGCATAAATCGCTGCCAATCATTAGGGTCTTTGATCTGCTCTTTGCTTCAGAAGGCATTATGCCTCCTAAATGGAGGGATCAATCACTGCACGCCAGACCTGCTGCTAGGCCCTCTCGCTCCGCGCGGAGGGCAGCTCATCACGGCGCACCCCAGCTCGCCTTCCACACACACCAACCGGCAAAAACGTGCCAACAGGAAAAAAAAACAACACGACACAAACCCCTTTGTGCTGCTACGCGACACAACTAGTTCCCCTTTTGGCATTTTCTTTTTTTAGGCTTTTCTATTAAAAGGCAGCTCGTCGCGGCCTCTCTTTCCTGATAGGTCCTCACCAGGCGTTCCACCATCACCACTCCTCACTAGCAAACAGGATTATTGTGTTTTTTTTAAAAAAAGGAAAAAATGTTATGTTTTCACTCATTTATAGCCGTATTAAATATTACGTTGGCTTTCCTTGTTTGCTGCTTTTTTACAGTGACTAAAAACATTGCGTAAGTAAAGGGGGAGAAATTTATTTACCTCTTCCTCAACTGCAAAACCTCCCAAACTGCAGCCCATTTGTCTCGCTAAGAACGTGCAGTTAAAAGAAGAGAAAAAAAAAGAAAAAAAAAAAAAAAAAGAG